>Ga0222632_1000054_pt1 | contig 107258 bp, 89 predicted proteins | sample AntAcemetageno46_FD_179828 | JGI IMG/M metagenome (GOLD analysis project Ga0222632, IMG submission 179828) | Saline water microbial communities from Ace Lake, Antarctica - #46 | ecosystem: Environmental > Aquatic > Non-marine Saline and Alkaline > Saline | place: Antarctica: Ace Lake...
GCCATCGCAAGAGACTAGCAAACATCTAATCCGTAGATCCGGCTTGTGATGACGCGCGGGTATGCCCAAAACACTACCTCAAAAAACAATCAAAAAATCCGCTTGAACAATCTGATACTACTGTCCCCTGCCGTCCCTGCCTGTCCCCGTCGTCCCCCTGCTGCCTGTCCCCGTCGTCCCCCTGCCTATCCCCGTCGTCCCCCATTTGTCCCTCATTTTGCCATTTCGAATGATTAACCTGTCCTCTACACCTCGATAACCCCCACCCCTTGTTACTGGGCCAATCTTCGGTCGCGATACCGACGCACTGGTTTTACCATTCTCTGAAAACCAATGCCCTTCGCCGAAAGTATCACGCGGAACGAAACTGATCTCCACGCCCCACCCCGGGGCTTCATGATCTGTCCTGACCTCAAGGCAGCGCAATCGCCGATACACCACTAAGGAGATTCTCATGACCAAGCCCGTTAATCGACTCGGTTAATCTTCCCACCTGCCCGGAATGCCTTGATGTTTTCAACAAGCCCGTCGATGAGGCGCTGACGAGCTTCGTAGGCACTCCAGGCGATATGCGGAGTGATCATCAGGTTGTCGAGCTTAGCGATCAGAAACGGATGATCTGCCGGTGGCGGCTCCGGAGTCAGAACATCAACGGCGGCGGCGGAAATCGTTCCCGATTGCAGCGCGGCAACAAGAGCTGGTTCATCAATGAGGTCGCCTCTTCCGGTATTAATGAGGACAGCATCGGATTTCATCAACTCGAGCGATTTGGCATTAATGAAGTGTTTTGTCTCCGGAGTTAGCGGACAATGGAGGCTGACAACATCTGCCCTTTTCAGAAACTCTTCATGCGGAAGTCGTTCAACGTCGCCACCCGATTCCGCGCCTTCGCGGGCGTAGGCAATGACTCGCATCCCGAACGCAGAGGCGATGCGCGCAACCGCCCGACCTATCGAACCGAGTCCAACGATCCCGAAGGTTTTCCCCGCCAGTTCAGCAATCGGATAATCAAGTCGGGTGAAAATGGGAGACTTATGCCAGTTTCCTGACTCTGCCGCAAAACGATGGATATTGGTCTTCAGATTGAGCAGAAACGTGAAGACATGCTGAGCAACCGCTTCAGTGCTGTAACCGCTGACATTACAAACCCCGATACCTCGCTTCCGGGCGGCATCAAGATCAACATTATTTATTCCTGTGGCCACAACCTGAATCAATTTCAGGTGAGGGGCGGCCTCCATTTCTGCCTCACCAATGAAAACCTTATTTGTCAGGATGATAGTGGCATCAGAAACGCGGGAAGCGGTTTCCGACGGTTTAGTGATCGCGTGATAGACAATATCACCGAGAGATTCCAGAGCAGACAAATCCATGTCGCCCCGGTCGGTTGTATCACGGTCAAGGAAAACGATGGTGTCACTCATGGACCGGAATTGGGATAGATAATTCGCCCGGATCTACTGTCCCGCGATGATCGCTGTATCGACCCCTGCTTCAAATGGCGGATCACTCTTGATCATCTCAAACTTCTGCCACCACTCAGAGGTGAGCGCCCAGACGTCTCTAATCTGACCATTCTTCAGTCCGAAAGGAGGATCTCCTTCTTCAACGCCCATGAATTTCTTCGCAGCAGAAACATCCATCACGGCAAGGCCGCCTTCGTTTGGATCTCCTGTTTTTCCAATCACCGACTCAACGTCTGCCAAATCAAACCCAAGGCCTTCCGAAATGATCTTATTGCCTTCTTCAGGGTTCTCCATCCACCAGGCAACAGCATCCCAGTATGCCTTCATAGCTTTTGTCGCAATCTGAGGCTTCTCCATGAACGCATCCGACATATACATTCCGTCAGCGAGAAGACCTGTTTGGAGCCAGAAAGGTTCGAGGGAAGTGGCGACGGCATGGCTTCCTTCCAGCGTATCAAGAACGACTGAACCGAACGGTTCCCAGAATTCACCACCGGCGACTTTTCCACTGACCATGGCTCCGACAGCGTCGTCCATGTAGAGATTTACATACTCTACCTCATCGAATTTAACTCCGTTTTCCTCTAGCCAAATTGCCATGAAAATCTGAGCGAGGCCACCTTCAAGGACAGCGACGGACTTGCCTTTGAGGTCTGCCGCGGAAGAAATATCTTTAGACACGATGAGACGATCAGTTCCATAGGAAAGGTTCGTGTATGTCACGAGCTTTACCGGAACTTCACTGTCCGCTGCAATAGGACCGTATTCCACCGTGCTCGAAGAAATGTCGAGTTGCCCCGCCGCGAGGAGACCGAAGCTCTCGTAGGGATCTTCGATAATTTGAAGATCCAGTTCAAGGTCGGGAGCGAGCCCCTTTTCCCTGGCGATAAACCAGAACCCGTATCCGGGCCAGGAAAAGAATGACACCCGGACTTTCTCGGCAGCCTCTGCTGCCGTGAAAGTACAGATAAGAAGGATTGCAATGAGCTTTAATATCTTTTTATATTTCATTTCGATATACTTGTTTTGTTTTTTTCAGTTTCAGACCCGGGCGTTGCTATTGCTTCAGCCGGTCAGAATTTTTTGTTCAGATCAGTTCGGTGACTGATCCTTCATAGATATTTCATTCGACGTCGCAGGCGACTCGAAACCCGATGTTATCAAATCTCCGGTCACGATCGACCCAGTCCCGAAAGGCAGCGCGCAACAACCGGGATGCGTAGTCCCAGGAACCTCCGCGGGTCACGACTAGCTGAGACGAATCCACGTAGAAGGGTCCGGAATCTGAGGAATGATCGCTATATCCATCGGTCCAGGAATCCTCAACAAGTTCGCAAATGGTTCCGTGCATGTCATGCAATCCGAAAGCGTTTGCAGGATAACTTCCAACCGGTAGAGGTTTCCCGGGGCCGATCTTTTTCCCGTCCTCTGAATACCAGAAGTTGGCATCTTCAAGGGTGAGATATTCGCCCGTGCTGAAAGTGGACTGAGTGCCGGCTCTGCATGCGTATTCCCATTCCGCCTCCGAAGGCAGGCGAAAAGGTTTCCCCGTTTTGTTTCGCAACCATTCCAGATAGCCCTGAGCGTCGAGCCAACTAACACTTCCCACAGGGTTGTCCCCCCGGCCGGTTTCATAGTCCGGCGGCACCTCAGAATTTGAAGTGTCGCTCACATAGGCATCAAACTGTGAAAAGGTGACGGGATACTTCCCCATTGCAAAACTCTCCAGAATGACGACTCCCCGGCGCGGTAGTTCTAACATTGTCGCAAACTTGTCATTCTCCCCCGCGCCCATCCGAAAGCTTCCCGGGGGAATGACGACCAACTCCGGCACTGCAAGATCTGTTCGTGCTTCGATGCTCATTCCAGTCCGGTAATCAGTTCAACAGCAGGGGCTCGCTCCTCCCACGGGACATAGCTTTCTGCTGCGTCCTCATCAATAACGCGTCCGTAGGTGGGACAGAAAAGCGCATCCTCGTAGTCGGCGTCGTCCAGAAAAATATCTGAGAAGATTTTCCCGGCGGTCAGCCCAAGTTCGGTCAGGCCGTAGTCATAAGTCGCCAGGGTGTCACCGCGTTTGACGGCTTCAACAGCAGCAGGACTGCCGTTCCGGGAAACAATGGGGAGATTTCCAAGAAGCCCCCGCTCTTCTAAGACGGGAAGAAAGTCCATCAACGTTTCGTCGTTGAAAACGATCAACGCCTCCATCTCCGGAAACTCATCGAGGATCCGGTTCGCCACTTCTACCCCCGCGCCCTTCACGTCGGCCTGATTGCGATAGGCGGGATCGTGAGGGTCATTCAGAAAATTGAAGCCGCAGCGTTTTCCGCCTGCGAGAAGACCTTCGACGAGTTCGTCATCGTCGAGAATAGGAGGGCCGCCGACAATCGCGACCTTCGAATCATCACTAACGCTTCTTCTGAGGAATTGGGATAGATAGATCCCATGATAAAAGTTCGGAACAGCGACAGTCGCGGTTGTCGCGAATTTCGGTTTGTGAAGAGCGACAACGGGAACATTTTTTCCTATCGCTCTCCAGACGGCCGGCTCGGGCTCGTTCTCATCGAGCGTGAAAATACAGATTCCATCCACTCCCGCCTCGGTCGCGGCAACGACCGCCTGATTCTGCACAATTGAATAGTGCGGATCACGAAGGTCGCTTGGTAGAATACGAAGTTCGGCATCCGCTCCGGCAATCCCCGCGGCGATCCCGTGAGCGACCGTATCCATCCCCGGATGAGCTCCGGGAGGCAGCGGCATGATGTAGGCAACGGTCCGACTCATGCGACTTCCTCCACTTCACTCAACTCGGAAGGGACATTCCCCGTTTCACGAATACGTGTTGCAAGGTAGCGCTGAATCTGATGAACGGGCTCTTCGAGATAGCTCATCCGCCCTCTCTGAAATGCCTGTGAGTTGAATCCTCGCTGAACCGCCGTGCACACCTGGACATCCTCCATGTGGAAATCTCTCAATCCCTCCCGCTCCTCCTCGAGGTGTTTCTCGAAGTCCGGATGTTCCTGTGCCTCCTTGTTCACCATGATGGTGGTCACGAGGCTGATCTTCTCAGCGCTGATCGGGAGAATCCGATACCAAAGAGCGCAGTTTGGACCCGTTAGCATCATGTAGCCGGGGAATCCGGTATGAACGACCCACTCATACTTTCCTTCTTCGGGAATCCCGGGAAGGGGTGGAAAAGTTCCATAATGCTCTTCCTTCGATTCTGCCTCTTTGATTGAGGTTATGAGGTTCTCTCTGTAGGGCAGATGCGCTCGTGTGTAGCGGGGGCTGTACTCTTCAGTCCAGCAACTCTTCGCAGGCATCATGGTCTGGAGTGTTTTGACGTGGATGCCCATGTGGTGGTATGGCTCCATCCAATTCTCGATCATGTTCTTCCAGTTGACATCAAGCTCCCATTCCATCTCGACGACGATGTCCATCTCAGCCATTTTCCAATCCTTAATATCCTCGTAAAGCTCTGCGAGCTGAGTCGCGACCGGCTCAGCATCTTCATTGAAGGTCATGAAAATATAGCCTTCCCAAAGTTCAGTCCGATAGGTTGGGAGAGCAAAGTCCTTGCGATTAAAATCACAGGTCTTCTGCATCTCCGGGGCTCCCTTCAGCTGGCCATCGAGATCAAAAGTCCAACTGTGGTAAGGGCACATGAAGAGACGAACTTTCCCTTTTTCTTCGTAGCCAAACCCCTCAGGCATGATATCCATCGCCCGGTGAGGACAAACCCTCGAAAGCACGTTGAACGCGTTGTCCTTGCCCCGCACGACAATGACCGGCTCCCCCACAACATCAAGGCTGATGTAGTCACCCGGTTTCGGGATCTGCGACTGATGGGCGACACAGATCCATTCCTCCTTGAAAATGGTATCCATCTCGTATTCAAAATACTCTTTTGAAGTGTAGGCATCAGCCGGGAGGGTTGATGCATTTTCGAGACTAACCGAAGCAGACCTGAGGATCTCAGCGTTGATCTCTTCGACACTTAGTTTTTTTGCTTTCATGTTTGGATTAATCAGTGGAGTTGGAAAAGTGCTTAAACGGAGACTAAATTTTGGTGATCGACTCGTCGAAAGGAGGCAGGTCGTAGGCTTCCCATCCGGCAGCGATTCCTCCGTCTACCGGAAGAACGGCACCGGTGATGTAGGAGGCCTCATCAGAGGCGAGAAACACAAAGGCAGCCGCAATCTCTTCAGGGAGAGCGAGGCGACCGAGAGGGGTCCGTTTCGTGACAAAGGGTATTTCCGGATTGTCGGGGATATTTGTCACGAAGGGAGTGAGAACCGTTCCCGGTGCCACGGCGTTTACGGTGATTCCCCGGGGTGCCAACTCAACAGCCCCACACTTTGTAGCATGTGCGACAGCAGCCTTCGAGACGGCATACGCCGATCCAGCCGGAATACCTAACAGGCCGACAAACGAACTCGTGCTGATGATGCGACCGCCCGTCTCAGGCATGAATCGTGGACCGTGTTTGATGCCGAAGAAAGTTCCGTTCACATTGACCTCAAAGGTGCGGGTGATGTCTTCGTAGGTGACGTCTGCGAAGGTTAAACCGAGAGGCTGAATGCCGGCATTATTGACGAGAATATCGATGTGCCCGGTTTCCGCCGAGGCCTTTTCGAGGACGGCTACGATCTGGTCTTCTTTCGAGACATCTGCGACCAGAGGAACAGCTCCCTCGACACAATCTTCACTCAGATCGACTGAGTAGACGACAGCTCCGGCGGAGAGATACAGTTTGACGATCGCTTCCCCGATCCCCGATGCTCCACCCGTTACGATGGCAACTTTATCAGTAAGTGTGAACATGTTAGAGGTAATTCAGCTGTGTTGCCCGGTGCGCTTCGTTGATGGGGTAATAACCCGCTGTCCATTCCTTCATCTTTTGCTCGAGATAAATTTCTTTGAAGTCACCGAACACTCCCTCGATGAAGTTCGATTCCTCGAAGGCTTCAAGAGCATGGAGTAAAGTTCGCGGCAGAAGATGGACACCGGACTCTTTAAGTTGACTGCGCGAGAGGCTGTAACAATCTTCATTCAGCGGAGTTCCCGGATCGAGCGCCTGCTCGATACCATCGAGTCCGGCAGCAAGCTGAACCGCAGTCGCCAGATAAGGATTGCAGCCCATGTCAGGAGCACGGTTTTCGACGCAGTAGCGGTTCAGCGGAAGTCGCATCATCGCCGAACGATTGTTCCGGCCGTAAGCGGTAAGAACAGGCGCCCAACTGATGTCGGGCATGTCTCCCTGCGCGATCAAACCCTGGTAGCTGTTGTAACTCGGGCAGGTCACCGCGGTAATTGCCGGCGCATTTTTCAGGATGCCGGCAACAAAGTGGTAAGCGAGGTCGGAAAGTGGGATTCCATATTGCTCTCCCAAGGTGGTTTTCCCGGCGCCGGGAGCGAAGAGGTTTTCCCCCGTTTCGAGGCTGGCCATCGACATGTTAAAATGAAGGCCGCTTCGAAAGTCATTCGCAAACGGCTTCGGCATGAAAGTTGCCGTGGCCCCCATCGACTCTGCGACCTGCTTCGCCATGAGGCGGAGAAAGATGATGCGATCGGCCATCGTCATCGCGTCCGCGTAATTAAAATCAAACTCGAACTGGCTGTGTCCTCCCTCCTGGTCGAAGGAATACAGACCCCACCCTAACTCATCCATATAGTCAGCGATGGGTTCGAGAAAAGGAAGCGCATCAATCCCCTGCTTGACGTCATACGCCACGCAAACCCCTTCAAAGCGTGACGGATTGATTGAATGAAGCTTTCCGGATGCTTCATCGATTTTCACGACATAGAACTCCGGCTCGCAGCCCACGTTGAGCGACAAGCCCATTGCAGCGGCCCGCTCAATTTGACGCTTCAAAATCTGACGCGCTGCATGAGGATAAGGCTCACCATGGTAGTAGAGGTCTCCGAAAAAGATCGCGAGGCGTTTGTCCCAGGGGCACTGAACGAATGTTTTGAGGTCAGGCACGGCGGCGACCTCGTCTTCCTGCGGACCAACCAGCCCCATCCCTTCGGAGGCTCCAATCGTGAACAGCTCAGAACCCTTCGCCATCTTTTCGAGACACGAAATCGGAGTCATTTTTGCTTTTGGAACCCCGTGAATGTCGGCATAAGTCGCGAGGCAGTATTTCACGCCGGCAGCCTCCAGCTTCTCCTTAAGAGAGGTCACCTGACCCATGTCCACTTTGAAATCTTCAGGAACGGCGAAGGTAGGTGTCAGAGGCATGATAGGAAAAATTCGGATATGAGGTCGAGCACCAGCGCGGTGCTTCCACGACAAGACGATGATTCCTGCGAATTCCGATTCGCGATATAGGAAGGATGACCTATTCGGACTCTTTTTTGAGTCAAGCGACGCTCAAACGAGTCAATTGGACTCCGCGAGAGCCGCGGCGTAGCGATTGCTTACGCCCAATTTATCAAAGAGGTGATTGAGGTGATTTTTCACCGTGTGAGGGCTTATCCCCAAGATCACCGCAATCTCTTCGTTGCTCTTCCCCTCGCTCAGCCAATGCCTAACTTCCTTCTCCCTCGGAGTCAGTGGCGGTAACTGGCTGGCCTCATCAGCACCCTCTGACACCAAAAGGATAGAGTGACACTGCACCGGCAAAGAGACCCGGCGGATAGAGAGCGCAGGCTGCTTTGCCGGCTCGCGCGATGGAATCAACTGATCCTCTCCACGTCGGTGGATCAACTCCTCCGGCAATCGCGCCGGAAGGGCACCGGGCAAATTATAATGGCGCTCAAGAAGACTCTTCGCCCGTGAGGTGCAATGAACCACTGACTCGGAATCGTCAAGAAGAACGCAGCCATGGGCCATCGTGTCTTCAATGATTTTCGACAGGTTCAACCCATCCCCTGACAAAGTTTCCTCTGCCCACAGCTCCATGGAGATATCGACGCCAACAACTCCCAGCCCTTTTCCATTGCGAATGATAGGAGCTACCTGGCTCATGATAAGGATATTAGCTCCTGCCACAGGATACCTATAGGGGCCGGCGACCTGCATCTTCTGGGTTTGCTGAGGGATCCGATACCAGTCCGGCCCTTTTCCCACATCATATCCGGTAACGGGCCCGAGGAAGATATTATCACTTCGGCGCTGCCAGTAGTTGATCATCCTTCCCGTCTCGTCGTGCCCTTCAGTGTGACGATAAGTGGAGTCGCATCCGTCGAGCGCATCGGGTTCCCAAACATTCCAAACCCCGATGTAACCGGGATTGTGAACCAGCATTGATCGAAGAATGGATGAGAAGATCTCCCGTTCAGATACGCCCAACTCCAGCATCTCAGAAAAGCTGTGCGCAATTCGTTCAGCAGGACGGAGTTTGGGTGCACGCTTGATATTCATGTTCGATGCCTTCTATCTGCATCGGAAAAAGATCACTTCCGATCCAGTTTTCAGACGAACATGACATCAGCAGTTATTGTTCCAGAGAGGTTTGGGAATTTTTTGGCCGAGAAGTTGGTTCCGGACCCGGCCACGATTTTGAAGAGACGGAGAGGGACCCGGAGTAGAGACATCTTCCCATTCGCCCCCGCATGCATCACACCACTCTCTCGTTTCATCAGCCAAGATGACTGACGTTCGGGATCCCGGGGAGCAACTTCACTTTGCCCGGGCCCCCGGACATCATTGCCGCCTGCGTCGACAGCGGAGTGCGGTGAAGACCAGGGGAATAAAAACGGAGAAGTTGAAAAAACGGTTGCCTAGCAGTAGTCTAAAGGAGTGTCCAAAAACAGGAAAATACAGCTCATTGGATGGATCTCTTTCATTCTTTCAGCATCGTTCTACATAGCGTCAAGCCTTCGCGCCGGAGACCCCCTGGGCTTGATGGGCGGTGTCTTCTTCCTCGTAGCCTGTCTTGTATTTCTTTATTTGCTCTGCACCACAAATTGAGGGGCGAGGGGCTGGAGCGGTGATCCCGGCGCTTACCATAGTCTCCAGATTGCGCGACTTTAAACGCGCCGGTATTCGGTTCCGATTTCAGTCATTCAGTGAATCATGGCTCGTCGGATACTTGTGGGATCAGGAAAAAACGAAAGCGATGCCACGAAACGGGGACGGGGGACTTCGGCAGCAAATGTCTCCTCGCGCGTCGCATGGCCGAGACCGGGGTTAGGTTCGTGGAGATCAACCACGGCGATTGGGATCATCACCGCGGTCCCGGCTCCTTTCATGGCGTCACCGACGACTGCGGTTATAATGCCATTCGTGTCAGGCAGCATTTCGTGACTTTGTATCCCAAATCGTCCCAGCTTTCCCCCCTACGCCACGAAAAGCTCGTCGATCACCCCGGTGGAATCACTGAACGACTCCGCACTGATACCACTCCCCTGAAGCTGCTAAAGCCAGAGATTGCAGAGCGGAGTCTTGGGATCGCTCATGACGAAGCTGCGGCCATGAGTGAATCCAGCGCCTCCCCCCGTGACCAGCGTTGGGCAATTGCGCAGCGTGTGAATGGAAAATAGATTCGTTCCCAGCGTCATGCTCACGTTGTCATAGAGGCTCGACCCGTCGGACTCTTTCGAGGCTTTCCGCTTATCGAGAAAACTCGACATGAACTTCGCGCATCTTCGAGACGTCACGACGTTCTCGGTGAGAGTAGTGACTCATCGTGTGGGCGCTGATTCCGGCACCGAGGCTTGAAATGAGCGTATCCACCGGCATCCGGTAGGTGAAGACGCGCGAAGCATCGACCTGCATTGCGGCAATCATCAGGTCTGCCATGACGGAGCGCTACTGGAGGTCTTTCCCCTAAAACGCTCCGGTATTCTCGATTGGCTGATTGCCGATTGGTTTAGAAAACGCCTAACAGCCAGCAAACCCTCTGGAAAGAGGTTACCGGATTTTTCGTGCCTGGACTCAAGGGGAATTGAGTGGAAACCGAATTAGAAGTCAGCCAATCTTGACTTTCCCCTCAAAAATCCATAAATGTTTCAAAATGAATGAGGCAAAAATCGAATTTTGCACCCTTCCCTCCCCTTCGCCCAATCCAAACCAGAGCCGCAAGCGGCTTTAATTTTTCCCTTCTAAAAGCAATTTCCTATCAGTAATTCAGCCCTCAGCGACAACCCAGTTGCGGGCGCGGCGATGATTATTGCCATCCCTCCTCCAACGTGAAAAACTGGGTAGTAATTGCCCACGCGGTTGTATCTATATGGACCAATTTCTCATTCCTGTCTGCGCGGTCCTCGTCGCGCTGGCCGCCTTCCAGATATGGAGAAAACGCGCGAGCTTCTGGTGGCCGCCGGTTGTTATCCTCCTCCTCGCGATGGCCCTCTTTCTCGCCTACCTCTTCTCGGGGTTCGTGGTCACGTATTTCTTCGAAGACCTCGTCGGGAGGATCCTCGCTTTCCTCTTCGTCGCCTTCCTAAACTGGATTTTCCTCCGTGCCATTCTGCCGAGGGCCGAAACGCAGCAATCGGCCAAAGGAATCCTCCTGCTCACGATCGGCTTTCCCCTCGCACTTCTGATTACCGCTGCTGCATGGTGGATTGCAGCAGTGGAAATCAACGCATACCCCGCGAACCCGATGGTGCGGAACGGAGCCGAATTTGAGCAGGACTACAATGAACACGCCACTCTCCTCAATTACCGCGGGATGTACTTAGTTGGGCGGATCGGAGATGTCACTGCCATCGAAAAAGAGCCGGAAACGATTCCCGGTTTCGTCGCCTACTACAAGGCCAGCGGATCGACCGGGGGGGATCCCGCGAGATTTCCGCTCGAATATATCGTCACCCTTGGCGACGACACTGAGGTGGCAGTTTCCGGCATCGAATCTGTGGAGCAAACCTTCGCCTGGCCGGAAATCCCTCTGCGCAATTTTTATCACGGGCTAAAACACGGCGATCCGGTTGTCGTGTGGGGCAATCCCGGCAGCCGAACGCAACTGGGCGGCGGGGAACAGTCCTGGGCAATCGTGAACACCCGTGTTATCGCCCACGGGATGCCGGAGGATTTCATCAGGAACTTCGTCATGCCCGGCGTGAGGACCGCGCGAGTATTTGGATGGGTCGGGTTCGGCTGTCTATTCCTCGCTCCCATTCCGTTTGCTCTCGGTCTGCGGAAGTATTTCAGGCTGAGGAGATTAAGTGTCGGAGGAAAAGCTGATGCGTAGTGTAGTATTGTATTTTAGGTGTCAGCCCGACAAATCTTGACCGTTTACCGGGATCCCCGCGGTCAGGCAGCTTTTCCCGCCTGTGCCACGAGAAGCATGTCGATCATCTCGATTGGATCGCCGAACGACTCCGCTCTGAGGCCACTTCCCTGAAGAAACTCTCTTCTAGAGGTCCGTCCCTAACAGCGCATCAAGATTTCGCAGTGACAGATTAGTGATTCTCAGTTCCGGCCAGTTGAATGTTGCGCCCGGAACCCAGAGATTACCAAACCAGAGATGACCTGTCCCTGAAAATTTGCAGAGATTACCAAACCAGAGATGACCTGTCCCTGAAAATTTCACTTGTCCCTGAAAATTTCACTTGTCCCTGAAATTTCACTGCTCGCCATATCTCAGCTGACAAGGTCCATTACCACTAAAACGTTTTGGTCTTTCCGGGCTATCTCCGAAATGATAAACAAAGGGATGTCGCTGCGGTTTTATGGCTTGATATTGATCTCAGTGCTCTTTGCTAGCGAAATTCTTTTCGGCGAAGAACGGAAGCTAACTCTCTTTGAAGTCTCAAGCCTGCTAACGAGTCCGTTTGATCGAGATCGCGCTCGTGGCATCGTGATCCTGGAAAGCAAAGAAGAAGAGATTCTTTCCGAAGCAATTCAAGCACTGGCAACGACATCAAGTAGGGAAAGCGCTCGCATTTTGAATGGGTTGACAGTTTGCATCTCACCGTGGCAGCGCGGTGTCCGCAGTCAGGGGCGGCATCGTGGATCCCTCTCACTGGGAAATCTTCAGCGGCCGGTCGAGCGCCCTCTCGATCACTCATTCGCGAATGAGTTGTCGAGACTTGCTCTCGATCGTCTTGATGGACTGGAAGACCCGTCTCAACGTGTCCCGGAATTTTTCTACAGACTCGAAGAGTTGCGGGCGCTGTCCAGCTTACTAAACGAGACCGCTTCTTCTGAGGTTATCGAAGAACTCGTCGTGCGCCTCGCGAATACTGAAGATATCATGAAGGGAGCCGCGATGATTTCCGTCGTCGAGGCCCACTACTTTCTTCCGACGGGATTCCGCCAGGACTTCACGTGCGGGAATTCTACCCCGCAAGAGGTCGAACGGTTTGAGCAAACCCAGCAAGAGAAGTATTCAGCAGCCCGAAGCGAACTTCTGGACTACCACGTGAAACATCGCTGCAAGAACAAGAAAGGTCGGTTTGTTGTCGGCATCACTTTGTGGGACGAATGGTTCGCTGAATCCTACTACTATTTTAGAGGTGACTGGGCATGGCAGGACCTCTCCGTCATCATTCGGGGTGGCACCGAAGTTCTTCCTATTGTGGAAAAACGAAAAGACGCCGCAACCCGGCTGAGCGAGAAGGCCGTCTATGAGGTCATTCTCTCAGCGATCACCGGAGTCGAAGATGACGACTTGATTCGCAAATTGCTGGAGAGCGAGGATCCGACCTATCGCGATGAGGAAGCAGAACTCGCCTGCCAGATTATAGTGGCAGCCAAGTCTAAGGAATGGAGAGAGGAGCTCGATCAGTTGCAATACCGGAAGTTCTTTGACAACCGCTTTGCCTCGCAATCACTCGCAGTCGTCCATCAAAATGATGCGATCCCTCTCCTGAGAGCCGCTCCCGCTTCAAACTCGACGGCGCACTATGCGATCAAGGAACTAGATGCCTGGGCAGAGCAGTAGCGAACTCACTCCACGCCCAACTCTTTTTTCCACCACTTCAGATACTCTCGATCCGTTGTCTCGCCGGTGAGCCCCCGGCTCCGCATCCGCTTCTCGTAGCTTGCCCACTTCTCTGCCATGACGGCATCGAGATCGACGGTGAGACTTTCGTCGACGGCGCCGAGGTCGCCGGTTTCCTCGATCCAGTTGTCGAGCTCGGCGCTCAGTTTCCCGAGCGGTTCAGCAAAGGCGGGATCAGCGGCGAGGTTGTTCATCTCGTGGGGATCGGCGGCGAGATCGTAGAGTTCCTCTTTCAGCTTCGTCTTGGCCATGAAGGGTGAGGTCCAGGCCCCTTCCTCGTGCAGCACCCGCATCAGCGTATCGACGGGATAGCCGGCCCGCTTGTAGCCGCTGTGCTGCATGTAGGGAATCTCCGGATGGTAGTTGCGGATGTATTTGAACTCGTGGGTCCTCGCGGAGCGAATCCGATCCGGGGCATCACCGCAGCGGTCACGGGCGGCGAAAAGGATTTCATGACCGGCGAAGTCCGGATCAAGGAGGTCGCGCCCGACCAGTCCTGTCGGCATTGGAGCACCGGCGGCAGCGAGGGTCGTCGGCATCAGGTCCGTCAGAGAAACGAGGCGGTCGTCGACTTTCCCGGCGTCAATTTTCCCAGGCCATCGGGCGAGTAGTGGCACGCGGATGCCGCCCTCGTAGAGCCACTGCTTTCCGCGGACATGGGGACGCCCGTGATCGCCAAAAAAAATCACGAGCGTGTTCTCCGCGAGACCCTCGGCATCGAGCCGGTCGAGGAGAAGTCCGACCCGCTCGTCGAGCACTTCGATACTCGCGAGGTAATTCGCCCAATCCGCAGTCGTGACAGGATGCTCCGGGTAATAGGGTGGGATCGGCGCGTTGGGATACTTCTTCTCCGTCTGAACAAAGGTGCGGTGCGGCTCTTTGAACTGCACTTGCGCAAAGAACGGCTGCCCCTCAGCTCGTTGCGTCCAGTCATTCCCGTCAAAGAATTCGCTGGCGTCATAGGTCCAGTTGAAGTGCGATTTCGCGAGGCGTTTTTCCGGCTCGACCGTCCCCCGCCCGTTGCTCACGAAGTAACCGGCCTTTTGCATTTCCTCCGTCACCGTCGTCGCCGATTCGACGAGCGGCTTTTTGTCCCGCGTGTCATGATGATGCCCGCCCACGGTCGTCTGATACATCCCGGTCTGAAACGCTGTCCGCGACGCCGAGCAGACCGGCGAGGTCGAGAAGGCAGCGGTGAAGCGGGCCCCCTCTGCGGCGAGTCGGTCCAGATTCGGCGTCTTCACATCGGGATAGCCGTAGCAACCAAGATCGGGGCTGAGGTCGTCGGAGATGATCCAAATAACGTTCGGTCGTTCCCCGGCGAGGGCGGCGAACTGGGCGAAAATGAAACAGAGAAGGAGTCGGATAAACGAGGTCATGGCCAAAAGTGTACAGGGTTAGGTCAGGGACCTAAGAGTGTTAAGTCACCTGATTATGAAGCATCTCAGGGAAGACTGAAACGACGGAAAGAGGTCCGACTTTTTTTGGGAGAAAAGAAAGGAAGCAACATCACGATCGCCCTCAAGCGCCTCAATCTGAAAAATGGATGGACAGAGCCTCGTGTTTCTGTATTTTCGAAAATACAGAAACAATGATCGCTGAGACAATCACTTCGGAAGAGGCCCTGACCGATACGGCCCGCATCATGAGTGCGCTTGGTGATCCGGCGAGGCTGCGGATCGTCAATTTAATTTGGCACGGGAAAGAAGTCTGCAACTGCCAAATCGAACCGATCACCGGTTATCTCCCTTCCAAGATTTCAAGGCACCTGAGCCTGCTCAGACAAGCCGGTCTTTTGTCTGAGAGGAGAAACGGGACCTTCATCTACTATCGGATGAAAGAACCGGGCAGCGCGGTCCACACCGCCCTGCTCGAACTCCTCTCCCGAATCTGCGAAGCCGATCCTCTCCTGCAACAGGACCGCGAGATTCTGGATCGCGAATGCCCTTGTTGACCTCTGCCTCAATCGAAACCGATGAAAATTGAAACGCCACTTCTCTCCGATCTCATTTCTCTCCTGAAATCTGAATCGCTCCGCTCCCTCCGCATGATTCTTCCCGGCGGCGAGGCCGTCCCTTCCCATTTTCACGTCACCGAAGTAGGGCGCGTTCGCAAAGATTTCATCGATTGCGGCGGGACGGTGAGAGAGGAAGCTCGCTGCCAACTGCAATTGCTCGTCGCGACCGACTTTGAGCATCGACTCGCGCCGGAGAAGCTGCTGAAGATCATCGAAATGAGTGCCCCGATTCTCGGTGAAAACCCGCTCTCCCTCACGGTGGAATACGGGCAGAAAACGGCCGTCGTTTATCCGGTTTCCGCCCTCGAACTTTCTGACGGGACTCTGATTTTTTCATTAGAAACACCGACAACGGCCTGCCTTGCTGCCGATGCCTGCGGACTCTCTCACGAAGAAGCGCGCACGCCGCGCGTCTTTCCCAAATTGCGGGAAGCGACGAGACCGGGAGGTTTTCTCTCTTCATGAGCCTCGACAAATCTTCGATGAGCTTTTTTGAGCGCCACCTCACCGCGTGGGTCGCGATTTGCATTGTCGCCGGGATCGCCCTCGGGAAACTCGCTCCGAACCTGGCCGAAACCCTCGACGGGATCGCGATCTACGTGAATGACGCTCCGGTCGTTTCCATTCCGATCGCGATCTGCCTTTTCTTCATGATGTATCCGATCATGGTGAAAATCGACTTCGGCGAAGTGGTCGAGGCGAGTCGCAATCCGAAGCCCGTGGTCCTCACCCTGATCGTGAACTGGGCGATCAAGCCTTTCACGATGTTGGCGATTGCAACGCTGTTCCTCGGAGTCTTTTTTAAGGACCTCCTTCCCGGCACGGAGGTCGTCAAAAGCGGCGAGGAAGTCGAACTTTACCGCTCCTACATCTCCGGGGCGATTCTCCTCGGGATCGCGCCCTGCACGGCGATGGTTCTCGTCTGGGGACATCTCGCCCGCGGAAATCAGGGACTGACCCTCGTCATGGTCGCGATCAATTCTCTCACGATGCTCCTGCTCTACGGCGTCCTCGGGAGTTGGCTCCTGAATATCAATGAAATGCCGGTTCCCTGGCAGGCCCTCCTCCTTTCGATCGCGATCTACGTCGCCCTTCCGCTCGTGGCCGGATTCCTCTCGCGCCGATGGATAATGAAGGTGAAAGGGAAAGCATGGTTTGAGCAAAAATTTCTCCGCTTTCTGTCACCGGTATCGATCACGGCACTTCTCGCCACGCTCGTGCTTCTCTTCAGTTTTAAAGGGGAAACGATTCTCGAAAACCCGCTCACAATTCTCTGGATCGCGATTCCGCTGGCCCTGCAAACCGTGCTGATTTTCGGCCTGACTTACTTTGCCGCGAAGGTCTTAAAGCTCAGCTATGAAGACGCTGCCCCCTCGGCCATGATCGGGGCCTCGAATCATTTTGAAGTCGCGATCGCCACCGCCGTGATGCTCTTCGGGCTCTCGTCGGGAGCGGCGCTGGCCACTGTCGTCGGCGTCCTCATCGAGGTGCCGTTGATGCTTTTTCTGGTGCGCTTCTGCCAGAGGACCCGGGGATGGTTCGGCCCCGGGGCCTGAGCGGCGACTTCACTCACCCTTTCGTTCCCAGACGCGGACCCAATCCACTTCCGCGGTCGTCGGGAATCCTTCTGCGGTTGCGGCTCCGGGAACCGGCTTCATGTCCTGTCCGACCCAACCAATGTGAGGATGCCGCAGACCGAGTGAAAGGACGACCCTCATCGGGAGATGCCAGTAGGTATTTTCCGACTGAGCGACCTGCTCCCCATCGATATACCAGGTGATCATCTCCGGGGTGACTTCGCATCCGTAGACATGAAAATCCTCACGGGGATCCCAGGGGGCGACCCAGGAATTTTTGCACAACTCCGGATGACTCCCCGGACGGAACCAGTTCACTTTTCCGGTCTCATCGGCGAGGCGGAGATGAAGGTTCATGTCGATGTGATGAACGGAATCACGCTCGCCGGTTTCCCGATTAATCTCGTTCATCTGAAGCTCCACGAAGTCGATTTCACAATAGCGAACCTCGCCGGTGTATTGCCGCCCGTCGCTGTATATCCAGAAAGCAGGACAGGCTCCGGGGAAAAGATCGCAGCCTTTGAGTCGTGCCTCGAAGTAGCCGTAGGTCATTTCCTGATGCGATCGCACGATGCCGGATTTGTAGAAGAGGTTCGTGTGATTCCGCGTGTGCGGGTCGTGGGTCATCGCGAGGCTGAGATTTCCTTCCTCCTGCGTGACATTCGCTTCATCCCAGCTCCAGGCTCCCCAGCTCCCCGGATTGCTGTTCCATTTTTCCGGATTGATCCCGTCCGTTTCGAACTCATCGGAAGCGGCTTCGACGAGGGTCCATTCGCCCTCCTGCCCGAAGGGCGCCGTCTCAGTTGTCAATGAGGGTTCTCCGCCCTCAAGCCGCTCGACTTTGACATCGTCAATCGTCATCGAAGGCATCGGAGCGAAGCCGCGCGTCTTCACTTGCGACCAGACAATCGCGAGGTAATTACCGGGCTCGCCGACTTCGGTGAGACCGAAACGGATCACCTGATCACCATTGGCAGCGATCTCGTGATTCGTGATCACTTCAAAATTCATCGCCCCCATCGCGGTCGAGATGAGCGGCTTCGTCGAGACGAGCTCCGGGAGCGCCTCCTGACTGGTGAGCTGATATTTCACATGGCCGCGGTTGGTGTGGCTTCCCTCGTAGAGATGCAGGTAGAGGCTGGTGTTCGGCGAATCTGCCGACTGAAAATCAGACACTTTAAAAGTCAGCTCATACTGCCCTACTTTCGCCGATGAGGTGTCGATCACCGTCACGTAGCTGCGGTTGCGGGAGTTTCCGTGAATCTCATCGGCCGATCCCAATCGCAAAGCGCCGGCGGTCGACGACCCGGGAATCGCGACCGCTCCCAGATACTGCCCCGTTCCGCCATATTCGCCCGGCTTGAGGCCTGGGAACCCTGACGTGCCGGCCCCGTAGGAAACCGATGAAATGTTGTTTTCGTTCGGACCTTTCGCGGCGACATAGAGAGGCGCTGCCTCGAAAGATTCCGAGTAAATTTCCTCCCCCGCGGCAGTGGTCAGGAGAAGAAGGAAAACCCCGCTTGTCGCAGCGGTGAGCAATGAGGAACGAAGGGATTTTAAACGCATTACCTCATTACTGCCGCTCGTTCCAAAATGTAACGCAATGACGCACAGGTCGAAACGGACCTTTTTCGCTCAGCGCCCGTAACATTCCCGATGAAACCACCCACGCTCGCCTTCGCTGTCACGATGCCTCTAGTCATCGGCTTCCTGTCCACCTTCCCACTCGCGGCTCAAGACGGAGAAAAACCCGGAGCCTGGCGGGGGCAGTCAATTGCCGAATTTGACGAAGGCGAATACAAAGGCCCTGACTGGAGCATCACGAACGACGGCGTCATGGGCGGTCTCTCCAAAGGCAACGCTCAAGTCTCCGACGACGGGGTCATGACCTTCTCAGGGACGCTCTCCCTGGAGAACAACGGCGGATTTTCTCTCGTCGAGACCGAAGATGTTGAACTCAATCTCAGCAACGACCTTGGGATTCTCCTTCTCGTGAAGGGCGATGGTCGTGATTATCAGGTACGCCTCGAATCCGAAGCGATGTATCGCGGGTCACCGATTTCTTTCTCGAGCACCTTCTCGACAAAGAAAGGCGGATGGATGCAAGTGAAGGTCCCCTTCTCTAACCTCAAAGGCGGCTGGCGTGGCCGCGATCTTCCGGATGAAAAATTCAATCCCGCGGTAGTCGGTCGGGTCGGAATCCTTCTCGGTGATAAAAAGCCCGGCCCTTTCAACATCGAAATCGATTGGGTCCGGACCTACGGAAAAGATCAGGGCGAGTTCACGGAGGCGAAGTCGAAGCCTGCGGATAAACCCGAAGCGGATGGTCCCAAGTCCGTCATCGCCACGGCGGTTGCGGACGGACGTTTCACGACGCTGAAAGCGGCACTCGACGCCGCGAAGCTCACGACTTTTTTCCAGTGGGACAACAAGCTCACCGTCTTCGCCCCGACCGATGAGGCCTTCGCCAAATTACCGAAAGGGACCCTCGAAGACCTTCTCAAGCCGGAGAACAAGGACCGCCTCGTCGCGATACTTTCTCATCATGTTCACCCGGGATCCAAAAATCTCGCCGAAGCGCTCAGCGAGCGAAGCGTTAAAACCATCGAGGGGACTCCTCTCCGGGTCCGATTTGAGGACGGACGTGTCATGGTGAACAAGGCCGCACTGGTCAATGCCGATATCGAGTGCTCCGACGGTACGATCCATGTCATCGACACCGTCCTCATTCCCCAGCCGAAGCGGAAGACCTTGCTCACGACTGCGCAGGGGGCGGGCACTTTTACGACGCTCCTCGCCGCCGCAAAGGCTGCCGGTCTCGACGCCGCGCTCGAAGGGAAGGACGACCTCACCGTCTTCGCCCCAACCGACGAGGCATTTGCAGCGCTCCCCGAGGGCACCGTCGCGAGTCTCTTGAAGGAAGAAAACCGCAAGAAGCTCGTCGAGCTGCTCACGACTCATGTGGTTTCGGGGAAGGTCTCCGCCGGCGACGCGCTCAATGCCGGAACGGCGAAGTCGCTCAGCGGTGCTGACCTGAAGTTCGAGATCAAAGACGGCCTTTTCACAGTGAACGGTTCCGTGATCCGCTCCGCGGGGATCGATGGTGGAAACGGAACGATCCATGTCGTCAGCTCCGTGATCGGATTCCCGGATTCTGACTGCTGCGCCGATGAATGCAAGAAATCGTGCGATTCAGACTGCCCCGCGGAGGAAACGACGAAGACCACGGAAAAGACAAAAGCCGACTCTTGCGAAAAGTGCCCCTCCACCGCCGCCGCTGGCATCGAGAAGATGAATGCTAGTGACCTCATCGTCGGAGCAATCGAGCGGGGTGTCCCTCTCTATAATAGCGGGAACATCAGCGAATGCGCCGACGTTTATGAGAATTGCCTCCTCGCCCTTTCAAAAAGCGAGCGGCTCGACGAGCGCACTCGCGAAATGCTGGGGAAAGTCGCTGAGGCTGGTCAGAAGAAGGATCCCGACAGCCGCGCCTGGTTTTACCGGAGCGCGCTCGATCGCATGATGGAGATGCTTTCCGCGCGGAGCTGAAGATCCCATTTTCAACCCGGGACATCCCCTGCTTGATCCAAATTCCACGGAACACTTCACCTTTTTCATTTAGGTTCCCAGAGTCGTGGACGGTGACTCGCCGAAAAACTTCCGATACTCGACCGAAAACCGACCAAGGTGGCTGAACCCTGCCGTCCTTGCGCACTGCCCGACTTTGATTAGTCCGGGGTCGCCTTCACGCAGGAGAGCGCGCGCCCGCCGCAGGCGGCGAAGCTTGATGTACTGAAAAGGACTCACCCCGATGATTTCACGAAATGCGTATTCGAGACTGCGGGAGCTGACCCCGGTGACGGAACATAAATCAAAGAGAGACACCTCTCCGTCCCCGTGCGTGCGCAGATAGTCGTCAGTCCTCGCGACGATTTCTCTCCGTGCCGAGCGCGACTTCATCGCCCCTTTCACGGGGAAGTGAGATTCCGGAAGCGCCTCAAAGATCGCGAGAAGGATCGAATCACGGATCGCGGTTCGTCGATGCTCCAAGTCAAAAAGAGAGGGTGTCTTCTCTGCAAAGCTGATCGCGCCCTGCACCGCATGAATAATTCCCATTGTCGCGGGACTCGTGTCGAAAAGATTTCCCGTGATCACTTCGTAAGGGACAGCCTCCGGACCGGCCCAGTCTGAATAGCGGGCGAGAAAGATGGCACGGTCAAAAATGAGCGTGGCAATGACGGCATCGGTCGCGACGCGTGAAAATTCACACGCATTTCCCCAGCCAATCACGGTGGGTGTGTCGACCACAACGCCGTTCCAACGGTTTTCCCCTTTCCATCGCAAAGGGATGCTGAATACCTCAAGATCCGCGTTCCCCGATCCATGGACGGCGGTGCGATTCGGAACATCGGCGAGGAGCACATCAAGCCCCTCGAGATCAATCCGGAGCATATTCCCCCAACTCCGTCCGGCTCCCAGTTGTATAAACTCCCCGTCGCCGCGGCGCACCATTTCCGCCATCTGATCACACTCGATCTGTCGAAGAAGGTGAACATTTTTCGAGGACTCCGGACCGTGTTTTTCTTGAGCCTCCATAGGTAGGTTCTAAATAATACCATAAGCCCCTGATTTTGAACACTACCAAAGATCGTGGACATATCGGAATTCCCTTTGTCGGTTTCAAAGGGGTCGCTATCATCCCTCCATGCGTGTTTTCTTTATTCTCCTTGCGATCACCCTGCCAATCCTCGCTCAAGTCGGGAACATCTACGATGAAGCGCCGGAAATCGAAGCACCCTACTTTCAAGTTCGCTATGAAGCCTCGACAGAGGCGGATGGGTTGAAATTTCCGGTTCGCTACACCGTATGGATTCCGGAAAATATTGAGACCTTGCGCGGCGTCATCGTCCACCAGCATGGTTGCGGCACTGGCTCCGCGAAATCCGGACTCACCGGAGCGTTCGATCTTCACTGGCAGGCGCTCGCGCGAAAGCATGGCTGCGCGCTCCTTTCTCCCACCTACGAGTATGAGGAGGATCGATCCTGCGCGATCTGGTGCGATCCCACCCAGGGTTCAGACGCCGCTTTTCAACAAGGCCTCGCTGACCTCGGTGAACTCTCCGGACACCCCGAACTCGCCGAAGTTCCCTGGGCGCTCTGGGGCCATAGCGGCGGCGCTTTCTGGAGTGCGATCATGACGGCGCTGCACCCTGACAGAATCGCCGCGACCTGGATGCGCTCCGGAGCACTGCCCATGGAGCAACGCCCCGACCGCGAAGAGGTCAAACTATACGAAGTCACCGCAGCAATGCTCGCCGTCCCCATGATGGCCAATCTTGGCACCGGCGAGGGCGTGACCGTGAAAGAAGGCCGATTTGCCGGAGTCTGGCCTGCCGCTGAATTATTCATCGGAAAGGTCCGCGAAATGGGTGGCCTCGCCGCAATCTCCATCGACCCCCTGACCGATCACCAATGCGGAAACCAGCGCTATCTCGCGATGCCCTGGTTCGACGCCTGTCTCAGCGCGAGACTTCCCGAAAACCACGGTGCTCCGATGAGAAAGATCGATCCAGCCTCAGGCGTTCTCGTCCCCTTTCATCAGGGTGAATCAGTCGCCATCGCCGGTTTCACCGGTGATCCAGCCAAGATGGGATGGCTTCCGAATCAAAAAATCGCCGACGCCTGGGAAACCTACGTCATCGACACTACCATCGCCGACACGACCCCTCCCCCGGCTCCCCTTGATCTGAAATTGAGTGAAAACGGCACCCTGTCCTGGCAGGCTCACGCTGATCTCGAAAGCGGCATCGAGGGGTTCGTCATCAAACGAAAGGGAGAAATCATCGGTGAACTTCCCAGGAAGAACCGCAATCCGTTCGGACGCCCTCTGTTCCAGGGCCTCCAATACAGCGACACCCCTTCCTTTCCGCTCCAGAAAATGGAGTTCATTGACCCTGAGCCTGCTGAGTCAGTCGATGCCTACGAAGTGGTTGCAAAGAACACCGCCGGACTCAGTTCGTAACCGATCGCGCTCCGGAGTTGGAGTGAGGCCTTCAGGCCTTTCCGTAGCAAACCGCATTCGTCGCAAAAATGGCGAAAGCAATCCCTGCAACCCCCTAATTGCCCCCTACCCCACCATATATTTGAGATCTGAAGTCGTCGTCGGATAGGCCCAGAGGAAATCCTTTAGCTCAGCGGCAGGAATCTTGTAGGCAATCGCGAGAGCGAAAGTGTTGATCACCTCCGCCGCGTTATGCCTCACGAGATGAGCGCCGAGAACGAGCCCCGTTCCATTGTCGATGAGAACCTTGTAGGCCCCGTGCGCTTCGCCAATCCGTTTTGACGAGGGCCAGCCTGTCGTCGTCCCGCGATTCACGCGAAAGTCGAGTCCCGCCGAGACGGCTTCCTCCTCGGTGAGACCGACCGCGCCCATGCTTGGAATCGTGAAAACCGAAGTCGCGATTTTCCCATGATCCACCGCCACCGTGTTGCCGTAGATCAGGTTCTTTGCGGCAGCCTTGCCATGATCATCCGCCACCGTCGCAAGCATGATCCCGAGCGAGGCGCAGTCACCGATTGCGTAGACTGCTTGGTTGCTCTTACTTTGCAAAAAGCCGTTCACGGAAATACCGCTCCGGTCGTGATCGACTTGTCCTTGATCGCCCTCCAGCACGCTTAAGTTCGGAACCCGCCCCGTCGCCGCAACAATGAAATCAGTCTCAATCTGCTCCCCTTGATTCGTCGTGAGGCATAACCCACCTGCGACCGTCTCAACCGCCGTCGGCGAAGACTCGAGGAGAATGCGAATTCCCGCCGCCCGGCTTGCCTCCACCACGACATCGACGATCTCAGGTTCGAAGCCTTTGAGGACCCGGTCCGATCGATGCAGAATCGTCACCTCGGCCCCGGCCCGCGCTGCAATATGAGCAAACTCGAAGGAAATGTAGCCACCACCGACAAAGGTGACCCGCCGTGGCAAGTCCGCCAGCTCCAGAAAATCATCGCTCGTGTGAAGATGCTCCGAACCCGGAATCTCAACCGGGCGCGGAGTCGATCCTGTCGCGATCACGATCCGGTCAGCGGTGAGCTGTTGCCCATCGTCCAGGGTCACTTCGGTCGGTCCCGAGAGCACTGCCCGATGCCGGAAGGTAGCAACTCCTTTTTCTTTCCATTCCACCTCCTCGGCTTCCGGTCGGCCATCGAGGAATTCATTCTTCAAAGCCTGAAGCGCTGGCCAGTCCGTCTTAGGCGCGGACTTGATGCCCTTGCCAACGAGATGCTCACCACTCGCGACTGCTTCCGCGTTTGCGACGAGGTACTTTTTCGGCTGACAACCACGTAGAGCACAGGTGCCACCAAAAGGGCGCTCATCGACAATCGCGACACGTTTACCCGCATCGATGAGGCCGTAAGCGCAGTAGGCAGCGGAAGTTCCGGAACCGATAATGATGACGTCGAAGTGGCTGCTTTTTATCATGAGGTCTGTATGAGGGGCAATCGATTGAATATCGCTCATGCAGCGTTCGCTGAGTTCACTTAGGCAGGCAACCTCATAAATTCACGAATAAGGGCGGCAATGTCTTCCGGTTCTTGCCCCACGCCCGTAAGCAACTTTCCCGTCGAGATCGATCTTACGATCCCCGAGATCGGGTAGAGAATTTTCACGGAAGAAGAAAGCTGGAAACGACTCGGTCCGGGAAAATCTTGAGGAGATCCCCCATCCCCCTATTGTGGGCCGTCGCGACACCGATAAGATCGAGTTCCGGAAACAGGAGAATGAACTGCCCTCCCGCGCCACGGCCGGAAATGCAGTCAATCTTACGATCGCCGACCTTCATGTCGTGTCGCCACCAGAAATATCCGTAGCTCGTACCCTGCGGGTTAGTGTGAAGTCGACTCGTCGCTCTTTCGACAAACGCTGCGGGGATCAATTGCTCACCCTTCCATTTGCCTTGATTCATCACGAGCATTCCCCATTTGATCATGTCGCGGGACTGCATGCTGCTGCCGGCGGCTGATTTAGGGAGGCCGCTGATATCTGCCTGCCAGCCGAAGTTTGTGATCCCCATCTTTCCGAGCACTTCAGTTTCGATGAACTCGCGAGCGGTTCCGGGAACCACCGTCTCGAGGATCTGCATCGTCATGGACGGGTCAGAGCCCTGATATTTAAACTCTCGCGGAGTCTGAGAAATTGGAGCGCTGTTCTCGAGGTAAGCCTCGATCTGCCCCTGCCCTTTGAGCTGCGCAGGGCTCTTCATCAATCCCTTCGCCTTCTCCTGATCAATCCTAATCCCGGAGCGCATATTCATTGCCTCGGAGAGCGTGATCTTATCAGCTCCCTCGACGAGCTTACTTTGATCAATCCCGGTCAGGAAACTGACGACCGGCTTGTCGAGATCTTCCATCGTGAGATACCCAAGCTGAATCGCCCGACCGAGAGCCATCGCAGTGTATGATTTCGTGATCGACATCTGATAGTGCGGAAAGTTCGCCCTGCCTCGTCGGTAGTAGGATTCAAAGATCAGCTGACGGTCTTTCATCAGAAGGAGGCTGTCGATTTCACCGTGATCCCCTGCCACGATTTCGCGGACAAATTGCAGAATGGCCCGCCTCTCTGCGATGTCTTTGGTAAGCGCCCCGACTACGATGTCGTCTTCCTTTTTCTCAGGACGAGTGCTGATGAAAGGTTCTTCGAGATCAGGCAGCTTCGCTTCAAGCGCATAGGAAACATCAGCTGAATTCAGATCGGTGACTTCCGGCGCGAGTCCATCGGCGGACTCCATCTCCTCGTGGTCTTGAGATTCTGACACCGTCGCCGCGCTCGAGCCATCACTCACCTGGGTCATCGCGGGGCGCTCCCAATCGGTGCTCTCCTTCCCCTCGATCTTGGCCGGTTTTTCAACCTCAACGACTTCTCCTTCAGGATCGAAGAGCGACCAGTCGTCAGTCCGGAAGGGCGATGCCGGCAAGCCTTCCTGATTGTAGAGCAGGTTTCGCTGCGATGGGTTCATCGCCCACGCGTAGCGAACCGCCACTGGTTCCGGCACGGCTGACGAAGAAACGGTCACGGAGCCGTCATTTATGAGGGCCTCGGCCCAGTGCCATTGCTGATCCTCTCCCGCAATCGCGAAAGTGTTCAGTGCCTCATCGGACCTTGCCGCAGAGAGACCTGATCCCAGTGAATCAAACTCAAGAACGATTCGATCATCGTCGACACGGTGTGATTTCAAGCGTGGCCCGGAACCGACAATCTCTTTGCCATAGGTTTCTTCGAGCGCGAGCAAGGCATGACGAATCCCAATCGGTTTCTTATTCTTCGGATGCAACGCCACCTCGGCACCTGTATCGATCGAGACAGCCATCGCCGTATTTGCGACCTCTCCGGCAACGAGACGCATCGCCTCCCGGCTCACCGCCCGTGGAGCAGGAAGACCTTCGACCGGCTCAGTCTGCGGAGAGGTCCAGCTCGGCAGTTGGGTGAATTGAAAAGGAAACTCTCTCGCGACATTCCCGCCGGAAAGCTCATGCCACGATCTTCGGTAGTAGTCGATGAGGAGAGCGAGCTGTTCCCGGTAGTGCTCTGCCTGAGGGGCGTTCTTTGCATTGCGCTCGCCCTGATACCAGATCACCCCGCGGATGCCGTAAGGTCGGACCGGATAGATCATCGCGTTGAAGAGATGGGCCGGATATTGATTCCCAAGGTTAGCGGGTTTCGTGATGATAGGTGGAGACCACGCTCTCACGTTATTTTTCATCGTCTCACCCGCGTCCATTCTCACGTTGTATTCCCCGAGCTCCCTTTCCCACACGGCGAGAGAACTATCCGCGCTTGCTCCTGACGAGGCCTGACGTTCCGCCGATCGATCGAATTCCTCTTTGTGCGCCGCGGCGCGAGGGTCATCCTTCTGGATTTCCCAGGGCATCCACCCTTCGATCGGAGTGCCTGCATAGGCCTGCTGAATAATCCCAACGGGGACGCCAAGCTCCTCATGGATCGTCTTACCGAAGTAGTAGGAAACCGCCGAGGCCTCGGCTGCCGAATCCGGATCACAAGGCTTCCACTGTGAGAGACGATCGCGTGGCGCCTCGAGAGGCTCATGCCAATGTTCCCGTGCCGCTTTGAAAAGACGGAAGTTTGGGAGATCAACATTCACTTCCTTCTCCGCTTCGAAAGAATTTCCCATCGACCAGCCCATGTTCGACTGACCGGCGCAGAGCCAAACCTCACCAATCGCGACATTGCTGATTTCGATCATGTCCGTCTTCCCGATAATCGTCAACGAATGCCCCGTGCCGTGTTCGGGAGTAGGCAGAAAGAGCTTCCAATTCCCGTCGTTCCCGGCCTGCGCCGTCTCTTCCTCACCCCAGCTTGCCTGCACCGTGATTTCCTCGCCAGGGTCAGACCAACCCCAAACCGTATTCTTCGTCTTCTGCTGAAGAATCATGTCGTCGCAGAAAAGCCGCGGCAACTTCAGCGTGTCAGTTTGAAACTCCTTCGGAACCACTGAGGCGGCAGGAGTATCAGGAGCCGCGGATACGTGAACACAGAAGAGGGCGAATGCTAGAATCAGAAAAGGGCGTTTCATCAGGAATTAGAATTATCCGAAGACGGTCTCGATCCTCCAAACGCTCATTAGAAGAAACAGTCGACTCCCAGACTAATCTATCATTGCCCGAGACCTGCCTGGATTACAATTCCGGTAACGCGTTGATATAATAAGTAGGGCCGGTCGGACTTGAACCGACGACCAACCCCGACGCAGTCGGGGCTGCTCTAATGACCCTCTTTCAAAAAACGGATCGCCTTCGCGGGACTCTTCCAGCGTTTCAGCATCCGTTCGACCCGGTAAGCTTCCTCCATGGATTCAAATTCACGACTGACCACCAACTCCATCGGTAACCCGAGCCTTTTCGTCGAATGCACCATCCCTGAGTTGTGACGTTTCAACCTCGCTTCTACCCCTTCGGTCGCTCCGATGTAAAACCTCCCGGAAGTCCCTTTTAGAATGTAAACGAAAGCCATCAACTCAGAGTAATAAGTAGGGCCGGTCGGACTTGAACCGACGACCAAGGGATTATGAGTTTCTTCCCGGCCACTTGACGAGAATTCACCAGACTGAACAAGACTTAACCTTATTCGACTTGTTTTCAACATGTTACATAAGTTGTTACGTCGATTATAGTTCAGTATTATCTATTGATGTGAAGTCTCGATTGCCCTATGATTGCCCTAGGCCACCGCATAGGGCAATCTGAATCGATGAGCGAAAAGAACCAATCTGCAGGAGCAAACATCTTCTCTCTGTTCAAGCAGAAAGGAAGTCGATTCTATTCCATGCGTCTGATGCATCGAGGGAAGCGTCGTCGATTTTCCACGGGGAAGTCTAGCCTGAAGGATGCCAAACTGGTCGCAAAGCACATCATGGCCGACATCGAGAGCCGCGGTTTCGAAGATGCAGTCAGGATTCATTCTCGTCGGAGAGACGAAGTCCCTCTCGATCCTACCATTGAAGAGTTTGTCGATCTTTACCGAAAGCTTTCGGCGTCCTTTGATAACACTCCATCAAGAACTACCCGCGAACGGTATATTCGAAGCCTTGTGCGCATAGCGACCCGGACTAAGGTCTCTCGCATCTCGAAGCTGGATGCTGCGAAAGTCGAGCAATTCAAGCGACTCTACATGGAGGATGCTCGCGAGCAGAATCGAGCTGAGGGAAGCCTGCGGACGACTCTCAACGGAATCCTGAGAAATTCAGCAGCTCTCTTCTCTTCTCATGCTCTCCAAGCCTACAAGAGAGAAGGCTTGAACCTGGAAAATCCATTCGCGGGCGCCCAGATGCGAGGGATCCGCCTAAAGCCTTATTCCCCCCTCCCCCGGGATCTCGTAAAAAGTATCTGGAAGGGAGCTGCGAAACTTCGAGACGGTGACAAGAAAGCAGATGCGCCTGACCCGAAGCTCCCGACAAGGGAACAATTCGATTTCCGGGAACCACATCCTGATTCCTACGTTATCCTGCTTCTTGAGATTGGACTTGGTCTACGTCGCGACGAGGCGGACAAAGCGGAGTGGCAGTGGTTCTTTACCGATTCGGAAGGCCGACAATATGTTGAAGTCAGAGAGACACCCTTTTTTATTCCAAAATCTAAGCAATCACGAGTTATACCGGTGGAAGAAGCACTTTGGAAATCACTTAGGGCGGCGAAATCGAATGACCACTTCGTAGTTGAGGGCGTTGATCCGAAACCGATTGATCGAGAATCAGAACTTAAGTCAAAAGTCTACCGGTGCGACCGGGCCCATCGCTCTCTTGTCGCTTGGCTGCGAATGATGGGGGTGGACGATCCAAAACCTTGTCATCGTCTCCGCAAAGAGTTTGGATCCTATATCTCTACCACCTTTGGATTGTTTCAGGCGCAACAGTTTCTTGGGCACAGCAGCCCCAGCGTCACTTCTGACTACTACGCTGGATTGACTGAATTGCCTTCTATCAAACCGTCACAGATGGGAAAACAAAATGGGAAAAAGAAACAATCCAGAAAACGATAAAACAAGTGAAGCGACAGAGCCTACGAATGGGAGTGACTCAAACGCACCCGTCACCGGTCGCAACTGGCAAATCGCTAAGCTTGCCGCGACATTGTTGAAGGGAAAGGAAATTGAAGCGGCCAGCAGTCCAACGTGGACTTGGGCCGATGAGTATTTTCATGACCGAGCTGAAAACGCAATTCGCCAAAGCCGTACGCTGCTTCAACTAGCTGAAGCTCCCATCCTTCAAAAAACGAGTCTATACCAGTGGTTTGATCCAGGTGAGGTGTATTCGGTGTCGGAAGTTTCGACTAAAATAACGGAGCTGGAGGGCTGGAAACTTGCAAAAAATGAAGGAACCGTGCGGGAGAAGCTTATAAAATCAATTAACGAAGGATGGACCGCCCGCATTGAAGCAATGAAGGCGGACCCGCAGGTAGCGCTCGGAGATGCCTTGAGCATACGTGAGCAACTTAGAACTGCACTTCAACCAATTCTTGATAATCCGGAGTCACGCCGGCATCTCCCCAAGATCGAAGACGCGACGAGTCGATTCCTCCATGAACTCATCGACGATCGAACCCTCTTCACGGACGAAGAGATGACAACGATAAAGTGCGAGCGAGATGAAGAACTTCGGGATTGGTGCTTTTGCGAGGATCTCTCTGACAAGAGTATGATGAAAGTAAGAGCGCACGAACTCTTTCGCTTCGCTGAAGAGAAGAATATTATAAACGACAAGTGGCGCCCCATCGAGCTGCGACACCTAGCGGAGAAGTTTCGCGCCGAGCACCCAGGTAGAGTCATTTCAGTTCGGAGATCTTTCGCCGCGTTTAACGAGAGAAACAACAACTCGACATTATTCTCATATCCTTGGAGCTCCTAATCTCGGGAAGGGCTCAATTTCTTGCCCATCGCCCTCACTTCTCTCCCCTTAATTCGACAGAATGCGCGCTAGCTGAGTCCGCTAAAAAAAAATCATTTTATTTTCAGCCTAATCTTGGAAGCGATCAGAACTGACGCCACCAAAACCAAGACAAAAGGATCCTGCTGAGTGGAGGAACAGCACAAAAGCCGTTCAAAACATCGCAATGCGTTCATTTAGAGCGATTTGCAGCTTATTCAAAATTGATCCAAACTCTTCGAGACTCGCCGGCAACTGGCGGGATTTAACAAGAGTAGACATCAATGAAAAAGAATAAGAATGAACCGGAACGAATAACGTTTCGCGTAAAGGAAGTCGCGGCAATGACCGGAATTCCAGCATCCACTATCCGGAGCCGGATTCGATCAGGAGAGCTGAAGACTGTGACAGGGTTTGGAACCTGGCTGGTCGAAAAACGGGAGCTGGACCGCTTCCTTAAGGACACCGCTGTCGGCGGAAGCAACACAAACCCAGAGAAATAATAATTATGAACAACACAGCAATCAGTCCGGCAAGCCCGGACGACAATACCCAAAACGAAAAAGACCCCACCCAACGCGCTAACGATAAGAGGGGTCATGAATGCGAGAGCATCCAACAAGATTCTGCACTGGATCCGGCAGAAAGTCAATCGACAGAGAGCGATCTCAATTTGGTCGAATTTGAAGCTTCTACGCTAGAACCATCGGATGGCTGTGAAGATCTCGATGATCCAGCCAGCGAAGCAGCACTTGGAGCACATGCGTGGCGAGAGCCTAGCGGCCAAGATTCCAATCCTCTGTCCCACAATGAACCTCCTACCATCGACATCGAGGCTAGTGTGATAAAGGAGTCAACGGACGACCTGTCGTCTGTTGAGGAGACGACAATCCCCAGCGACTTGACCGACTCAGGTATCACCCTCACGGGGTTCGCCGAAGCGTCCCCTGAGCCGCTCGATCCAGAGGATCTGACTTCCTACGCGATCACCGATGATCCCGAGCAGGCATTTACGAAAAAGGCGCTCACCACAGTGCCGGTTCGCAAGCCGACGAAGGAGCCGTTCATTCGAACCCTACACCAGGAAGGCGGGTGGAACATCTATCCGCTACTGGAGCTCAAAGAGGAAGGAAAAACCTATCTCCTTTCTCCACCGATTGCAGCGGCACTCGAAGCAGAAGTTGAATCGACGCTGATAAAGGCCCGTCTTGTTCCGGCGGTAGATCGACAAGGTAATGTGTTCCTATGGCCCCTGAAAGTCTCGGATCGAGAGTGCGATTGGCACATCAGCGCTTACCGGGCAGCGATCCTCGCTAAGGACAAGTGGATCCGTATGAAGTCGAACATGGCGGCCGGGGTGTATGACACTCTGATCGCGGTCGCTCAGGATGCGGAACCGCAGTGGCCGGAAGAAGACTTCGCGACACTGCTCAGGATCGCCTTCGAAGGACGTGTGATCACCCAGTGGGACCACCCAGTCCTGAAAGACCTCCGAGGCGAATGAAGATCGATCCGCTCAAAATATGGCTGGTGGATTTCGAATTCCACCAGCCCGAGGGCGAGGTGCCGCGTCCAATCTGTATGGTGGCGCGGAATCTCGCCACGGGCGAAACCCGCCGAGTATGGCTTTGGGAACGCAAGGTGGCTGAGTGTCCGATCCCGCTGGGTCCCGACATCTTGTATGTCGCCTACATGGCGAGCGCGGAGCTGGGCTGTCACCATTCTCTAGGGTGGCCTCTACCCGTTCACGTTCTCGACCTCAGTGCGGAGTTCCGCCTCCGTACGAGTGGTCGAACCCTCAGTAGCAAAAGGAGCCTGTTGGGCGCCATGACCTATTTTGGAATCAACGGCATCGACGCGACCGAAAAGAAGGAACTTCGGGAACTCGCCATTCGTGGTGGCCCGTTCTCAAAAAAAGAGGAGCAGGATCTCATGGATTACTGCGAATCGGATGTCGTGGCTCTCGCCCATCTGTTCCCAGCCATGCTGCCATATCTCGACCTCCCCCGCGCCCTTGTCCGGGGCCGATATATGAAGGCGGTTGCTCGTATCGAACGGACCGGGATACCCATCGCAATCGAAGAACTCGGACTCCTTCGGAAGGAGTGGAATAGCATCCAAAAAACCCTCGTTACAAGAGTGGATCGCTCCTACGAAGTCTATGATGGAACGACTCTTCGACGGGACAAGTTTCTCGCCTATTGCGATCGAGCCGGAATTCGCTGGCCCCGTTTGGAGACCGGACAGCCTTGCCTCAAGAACAAGGTGTTCCGACAAATGGCCCGCCTTCACCCGGAACTCCTTCCGCTCTATGAATTGAACTCCACCCTTGGTAAGTTGCGGCTGAACAAATTGACGGTTGGACTAGACGGAAGAAATCGCTTCCTCACAGGGACCTTTGGCTCGAAGACGGGGCGCAACCAGCCGAGTTCGGCGAAGGCCGTCTTCGGGCCGAGCCGGTGGATTCGTCATCTTATCAAGCCTGGGCCGGGTATGGCGCTCGCCTATATCGACTACGACCAGCAGGAGTTTGGAATCGCTGCGGCACTGTCAGGCGACGAGGCGATGAAGAGGGCCTATCGATCCGGTGATCCCTATTTGGAATTCGCAAAACTTGCGGGAGCCGCGCCAGCTGATGCGACCAAAGCCAGCCACCCTGAAATCCGTGATCAATACAAGGTCGCAGCCCTTGGGATCCTCATGGGGATGGGCCAGGAACTCCTGGGCGTTCAAACCAAGACTTGTGGAGCCATGGGACGCCGACTGCTGAGGCAGCACAAGGAGGTGTTCCCCGACTTCTGGAGATGGAGTGATGCTCAAGTCGACCGGGCCTACCTTGGTGAGCACCTCACCACCGTATTTGGATGGCAGTTGTGCTCGACTGACGAGTCCTCGCCTACCCTGCGCAATTTCAAGTTGCAGGCGAATGGTGCGGACATGCTCAGGCTCGCTGCTATCGCTCTTACGGAAAGAAGCATTCAAGTCTGCGCATTGGTGCACGATGCAGTTCTGATCGAAGCACCGATCGATAAGATCGAGGCAGTTGCCGCTGAAGCCAGGGCACTGATGACAGCGGCCTCCCGGGCTGTGCTCAGCGGATTCGAGATCGGGACCGACCTCGAGATCATTCGCTACCCGGGGCGCTACCGGGACGAGCGGGGGCAAAAGCTGTGGGAGACGGTCTGTGAACTAGCGGGGATACCCGAGGCGAAGGCCCTTCATTCTGACCACCCTCCTCTTCCAATCTGAACACCCCGTCCCGTTTCCTCTATATCTCTTACCTATATGAACACTAGCAGTGAAGAACCCAGCCTTGAGGACGTTTCCTACGTCATCGATGGCCGCACCGGCGAGTCTATCGCACCCGCACGACACGAGCAACGGCAGATAGACCGTGCAGTGACCCGAATGAGCCGGCGCTTCGTCAAAGGCCCTATCCCCCTCCCTTGGCTATCCAAGGCTCTCGAATTGACACCTTCAGCGGTGAAGTGTGCTCTCGCCCTGTTCTACCAGCGCGGTCTGAGCAGCAGTGACACGTTCAAGATTGAACCAGCTCGATTCCGGGAACTCGGAATCGCCGACACCGCTCGGCGACGAGGCCTCCGCGAATTGGAAGAACACGGCCTGGTCAGGCTCCAGAAAGACCACAGCAAGTCTCCCGTCGCAAATTTGATCGGAGCAGCATTACAAAACTAAGAACTCAATACAGCCCTACAATACAATGAAAAAAAAATATCCCTACGACAGCTATACCGCATCGCTGCCTCCGCTCAACTCGGGGGACTCCATCAGAATTGAATACGACAATCACCCCTACTTCATCTCTCGATCAATCTATCCCGATCAGCGGGAATACATCGGAATTTGTAGCCAAGTTGTCCGCGACAATTCAGAATTAACACTGCGCATTGAATTGCAAGCCGCACGCAAGGTAGCAGAAGCAATTCTAGACCTTTTGGATCCAAAGTTAGTGCCAGTTCCGACAGCGGAAGAAAGGAGAGAAATCAAGAAGGTCGACGAAATATCGACCAGGAACATGGCAACTCGTTGGGAGCAAGGGGAGGAAGCCTTACTGTTCTATCTCTACGTTCACACTGAAACCCCTTTATCTGAAATCGCGTGTATTATGGGGAGAACCGCATTCGCCCTTCGCTCTCATCTTAGAAAGCTGGGGGTTCAGCTTGCCCCGCTCGCGAAAGAGGAAGCTGAGAAGCTTGGCAAAGAGACTTAGCACTGAGCTACCTGTCGCAACACCCTTGCGACATTTTGATATCTTCGCGCCGCCCGTAGCTTAATCGCTATGGGCGGTTTGCGTTTTTAGACAGTTTCCCTTGCCAAGTCCCCCTTAATCTGGTTCCTACACCGTAGGATGAATCGATCAAAACTCACCGGGGCCGATATTAAGGTCTGGAGGGAAGGCATCGGACGGCCGCGTAGGTGGCTTGCCGATCAGCTCGGGGTATCCGCTAAGACAATCGAAAGCTGGGAATACGAGGTTCGGAACCCCGGTGGTCCTGCTCTGCGATTGTTGGAGCAACTGATGAAGCAATACCGCCCAGATGATTCAGCGTAAGCAGACTGGCCCTAGACGCTGCGTCGCGTTTTCTTGCGATTACTCGAGTCAACCCCGAGGCTGTCCCACCCTCTGTGTCATTCTCCGAGGGCCAGTTGTTTGAATTTGGCCTGTTTTCCGTAGTCGACCTCTTCTTCAACAGGGTTAAGTCTGAGACTCAACAGGGTATGGTTCACTTTATCGGCTTCGACCAAATCTCCGACGACATCAGCCGCATTACAGATAAGACTGCCCCTATCAATTTCATCCCATCCGAGATTGCCGAAAGTATTGCCGCATGAACAAGAAAGACCTTAGCGAACGCGACATCTGCACCAAGTTCATCACGCCCAAGATCGCGGCGGCAGGCTGGGACGTTGATAGCCAGGTCCGCGAAGAGGTGGGCTTCACCGACGGTCGCATTTACGTCCGGGGGAAATTACACACCCGTGGGGCGCAAAAGCGGGCTGACTACATCCTCTATTACAAGCCGAACATCCCCATCGCGGTGATAGAGGCGAAGGACAACAAGCACACCGTCGGCGCCGGCATGCAGCAGGCACTCGGCTATGCCGAAACCCTGGAGATCCCCTTCGTTTTCAGTAGCAACGGCGACGGGTTCGTCTTCCACGACAAGACGGTGTCATCCGGGGAGATTGAGAAAGAACTCTCACTCGATGCGTTCCCTTCACCCGAAGAGCTCTGGGAGAAATACAAAGCCTACAAGAACATTGGCGACGATGCGGCGCCTGTCGTTGCCCAGGAATACTTTTCTGACGGGTCCGCTCGATCCCCGCGCTACTATCAGCAGATCGCCATCAATCGCACTGTCGAGGCTGTTGCCCGGAATGAGGGGGATAACCGTCACTTGCTCGTCATGGCCACCGGCACGGGCAAGACCTACACGGCCTTCCAGATCATCTACCGCCTGTGGAAGAGCGGCCTGAAAAAGCGCATCCTTTTCCTCGCAGACCGCACCTCACTGATCGACCAGACGGCTCGCGGTGACTTCCGCCACTTCAAGGAGGCGATGACCGTGATCAAGCACAAGCAGATCGATACCGCCTATAACATCTACCTCGCCCTCTATCAGGGACTCTCCGACAACAACGATACCGACGCCTACAAGCAGTTCAGCCCGGAATTTTTCGATCTCTGCATTGTTGATGAGTGCCATCGCGGCAGCGCCCGGGAGAACAGTAAGTGGCGTGAAATCCTCGAATACTTTAAGAGTGCCACCCATATCGGCATGACCGCCACGCCAAAGGAAACGAAGGAAGTTTCCAGCTCCGAGTATTTCGGCGACCCGCTCTACACCTACTCGCTCAAGCAGGGTATCGACGACGGCTTCCTCGCCCCCTACAAGGTCATCAAGGTCACGCTCGACATCGACGCCGAAGGTTGGAGGCCACCTGCCGGATTCAAGGACAAGGACGGCGAACCCGTCGAAGACCGCATCTACAACCGCACCGATTTCGACAAGCACATCATCGTCGAAGAGCGCCGAACGCTTGTAGCCCGGAAAATTACTGAGTTTTTAAAAGGCAGCGACCGCTTCTCCAAGACCATCGTCTTTTGCGTGGACATCGAGCACGCCGAGGCAATGCGCCGGGAGATCGCCAACGCCAACCCCGACCTCGTCTCCGCCAACAGCAAATATGTGATGCAGATCACCGGGGACAATAAAGAGGGTAAGGATCACCTCGACGCTTTCATCAGCCCCTCGGAGCTCTACCCGGTCATCGCCACCACATCGAAGCTCATGACTACCGGCGTCGATGCGCAGACCTGCAAGCTCATCGTGCTCGACTCGAACATCGGCTCCATGACCGAGTTCAAACAGATCATCGGGCGCGGCACCCGGATCAACGAGGATTACGGGAAGCATTACTTCACCATCATGGATTTCCGCAATGTCACTGCGCTTTTCGCAGACGAGAAGTTCGATGGCGATCCTGTCCGCGTGAAGGAAGCCTCCCAGGACGACGATATTTCCGATACCGACGAAGAGTCCGACGACACAGCGATCACCGATGACCTGACCGGTGAGGAGATCGACTTCCCTGAGCCGGTGAAACCCGACATCCTGATCAAGGAAGATCCAGCCAGTTACGGCAAGAAGCATAAGGTCACCATCAATGGCGTCGAGGTCACGATCATCAAGGAGCGGGTCCAATACATGGGCTCCGACGGCAAGATCATCACCGAGAGCCTGCGGGACTACACACGCAAGAACGTCCTTACCAGTTACGCCTCGCTCGATTCCTTCCTCAACTCATGGAAAGAGGCCGACCGCAAACGTGTCATCGTCGAGGAGCTGGAGCAGCAGGGAGTCATCTTCGCCGCACTCAATGAAGAGATCGGCTCCGCTTTCGATCCCTTCGACCTTATCTGCCACGTCGCCTTCGAGCAAAAACCCCTCACCCGGAAAGAACGGGCCGATCAGGTGAAAAAACGCGACTACTTCACCAAATACGGCGACCTCGCCCGCAAGGTCATCGCCGCCCTGCTCGATAAGTATTCCGACGACGGATTCCTGGATCTTGAGAACCCGGAAATCATCCGCCTCGATCCCCTGAGCAAGCTCGGTTCACCCGTGGAGATTATCCGCGCCTTTGGTGGAAAGCCCGCCTACGATGCCGCCATTCACTCCCTGACTGACGAACTTTACCAATCTGCCTGATGTCTTCCCTTCGCCAACCAAGCGATTACCTCTCCGGTCTTGTGCACGAGCTGTGCAAGCTGCCGGCAGAAACGCCCTGGCTGGAGTTCAAGCACAACAACTCGGATCCAACCATGATCGGCGAGCGCATCTCTGCGCTCAGCAACTCTGCAGCGTTGGAGGGCAAGAGCGCCGCTTACCTCATCTGGGGGGTGGAGGACGGCAGTCACCGCCTGGTTGGAACATCGTTTGATCCAGTGATGGCAAAGGTGGGCAACGAAGCCCTGGAAAATTGGTTACGGCATTCGCTGACCCCTCCACTGCACTTCTTTTTCCATCCCATCGAAATCGAAGGCTTGCCAGTTGTCGTCCTTGAAATTCCCCGGGCGACACATACACCCATCCAGTTTAAAGGGATCGAATACATCCGCAGCGCCTCCTACACCAAAAAACTCAAAGACTTCCCCGAAATGGAGCGGGAACTCTGGCGGGTCTTTGAGAATACCCCCTACGAAAGCCTGCCTGCCACCGAAGCGCTCAGCGCGGAAGAAGTCCTCCGCTTGATCGACTACCCGGCCTACTTCGATCTCATGGGCATGGATCTACCGACCAACCGGGACCAGATCCTCGCCCGCCTCAAAAGCGAAAATCTGATCGCCACCGACGAGTCCGGAAAATGGAACATCCTGAATCTCGGAGGACTGCTCTTTGCCAAGTCACTCGCCGAATTTCCAAGACTCGCCCGCAAGTCCCTGCGGGTTATCCACTACCAGGGTCGCAACCGCATCGTCACTCTGCACGAGCAGGTGGGCTCCAAAGGCTACGCGAACGGTTTTGAGGGGCTGATCAGTTACATCAACGGCCGTCTGCCGCACAACGAGGTGCTTGGCACGGCACTGCGCAAGGAAGTTCCGATGTTCCCTGAAATGTCCATTCGCGAGCTCGTCGCCAACGCCCTCATCCACCAGGATTTTTCCCAGACCGGCACCGGTCCCATGATCGAGATTTTCGAGGATCGCCTGGAAATCACCAACCCCGGGCTGCCACTCATCGAAACCGACCGCTTTTTGGATTCGCCCCCCAAGTCCCGCAACGAAGCACTCGCCTCCTTCATGCGCCGCATCGGCATCTGCGAGGAGCGCGGCTCCGGTATCGACAAGGTCGTCCATGAAACCGAAGTCTTCCAACTGCCCGCTCCGCGTTTCGAGACCACGCCGCTGCACACCCGGGCCGTCCTTTTCGCCCACAAGGACTTCGAGGCGATGACCACCCCTGAGCGCGTTCAGGCCTGCTACCTCCACGCCTGTTTGCGCTATATGCTCCGCGATTTCATGACCAATGAAAGTCTCCGCGAGAGGTTTGGTGTGACCTCAGAGAAAATCGCCGCTATCAGCCGCATTATTGCCGCCACCAAAAAAGCCGGCCTCATCGTCCCTGCCGATAAATCACAAGGGAACAAATTCGCCCGCTACATCCCGCACTGGGGACGGTGACTCTTATTTTCGCTCATTTTCACTTCGACCGCATTTCACCATTTCTGAAAAATACATCCATTGATTTTCAACGACTTACGAAACAAGGAGCCGCATTTCTTATTTTCACTCGTTTGCACTTGAGTCTAAATCGCGCCCTTTTGTCGCACTTTCCCCCATGTCCAACATCTCAGCCATCATCAAGAACATCCGCAACATCATGCGGAACGAAGACCAGGGTATCTCCGGCGACGCCCAGCGGCTGGAGCAGCTCGGCTGGATGCTCTTCCTGAAAATCATCGACGACAAGGATCAGGAACTCGAACTCATCCGCGACCGCTACCAATCTGTCATCCCGGAGAAGTTCCAGTGGCGGAACTGGGCGGCGGATCCCGAGGGCATCACGGGCGAAGAACTCCTCCTCTTCATCGACCACCCCACCGACGGGCTCTTCGCTCATCTCAAGGAGCTTAAGTCCACCACCGCCCCCCAGCGGGCCGGGATCGTCCGCGAGGTCTTCGAGGGACTGAACAACTACATGAAGTCTGGCTATGCGATGCGCAAGGTCATCAACCAGCTCAACGGCTTTGATTTTAACAACAGCGAAGACCGCCACATCTTCGGCACGATCTACGAGTCCATCCTCATCGAACTGCGCGATGCCGGGAACAAGGGCGAATACTACACCCCCCGGGCCATCACCCAACTCATGACGCAGATGACCGCTCCCAAGCTGGGCGACAAGGTGCTCGACCCCGCCGCCGGCACTGGTGGCTTCCTCAGCGCCGCTATCGACTTCGTCCGCGAAAATGAAGTCCACACCCTCGATGACGAGGCCATCCTCCAGAAATCCATTACCGGCTGGGAATACAAGCCGGTCGCCTACGTGCTAGGCCTCACCAATCTCGTCCTCCACGGCATCGACGTCCCGGACTACCACTACCGCGACAGTCTCAAGACGGAATACAACTCCATCGGCCCGAAGCAGCAGGTGGAGGTCATTCTCGCCAATCCACCTTTCGGCGCCGGTATTGCTGATGGCGTCGAGACGAACTTTCCCTCCACCTTCCGTTGCAAGGAATCCGCCGACCTCTTCATCATCCTCTTCATCCAGCTCCTCAAGCCGGGTGGCCGCTGCGCCATCGTCCTGCCAGATGGCTGCATCACCGGCGATGGCTACAAGGAACGCATCCGCGAAAAACTCCTCACTGACTGCAACGTCCACACCATCGTCCGCCTCCCTCAGTCCACCTTTCATCCCGCCACTGTCTCCACCAACCTGCTCTTCTTCGAGAAAGGCACACCTACTAAGGAAATCTGGTACTACGAGCATCGCCTTCCCGAGGGGCAAAAGAGCTACTCCAAGAACAAGGTCATCCAGTTCGACGAGTTCGCCCCCATGATCAAATGGTGGGGCAAACGCAAGAAAACCGAAGTTGCCTGGAAGGTGAAAGTCAGTGATCTGAAGAAGGGTTTTGATTTAGACATGAAGAATCCGACTGGTTCTGATGTCGAGGAAACCTTGAGTGTCAAAAAATGCCTCTCCGAACTACAAAAATCTCTCGGAAAAGTAGAAGCCGCACTGAAAGCCGTCGAAACCGAATACGCTGGAAAATAGATGAAACGTATCGGCGATATTCTGACCCGCTACAAGGAAGCGGAAACCGTTAAAGATGAGGTGACCTACAAACAGGTGACCATCGGAACCAACTACAAGGGTGTCCGGCTTCGAGGAACCAAGAAGGGCATCGAGATCGGAACAAAAAATCAATGGCTGGTTAAAGCGGGGCAATTCATCCTCAGCCGGATCGACGCCCGAAATAGTGCCTTTGGGATTATTCCCGACAACTTGGAGGGCGCTCTCGTGACGAACGACTTCATGGCCTATGAGGTTAATGAAGACGAGGTGGAGCGCGGGTTCTTCAACGTCTTCCTGCAATCACCGGTGTTTCTCGACGCCTGCATCAAAGCTAGCCGGGGTAATACTAATCGCAAACGAGTGGATGAAGACTTCTTCCTGAACTTCGAGGTGAACTTGCCGCCCCTTCCCGAGCAGCACGACCTCATCAAAAAGATCAATAAATCCCGCGCGTCTGTCGAAATTGCGCAGCAGGAAATCACCCATCAAGAAACCCTCCTCACCAAGCTCAAGCAGGCCATCTTGCAGGAGGCGATCTCGGGCAAGCTGACCGCCGAATGGCGTGCCGCCCACCCGGACGTGGAACCCGCCAGCCAGCTCCTCAAACGCATCCAAGCCGAAAAAGCCCGCCTCATCGCCGACAAGAAAATACGCAAAGAAAAGCCCCTCCCAAAAATCACCCCCGGAGAAATCCCCTTCGAGATCCCGGAGGGGTGGGAGTGGTGTCGGCTCGGCAATATCCTAAATTTCTCGTCAGGCGACGGATTGACCGCTGCCCAAATGGCGGGCGGAGACGTTCCTGTCTTCGGTGGCAATGGCATCAACGGCTATCACGACAAGGCAAACATTGACACAGAGACTGTCGTAGTTGGTCGCGTGGGCGCGAATTGTGGCGCAGTGCATAAAACACCCTCAAGAGCATGGGTGACTGATAACGCCTTTATCACTACATTTTCGGATGACTGCCTAATGATGGATTTTCTTGTCCTGCTTCTCCATTCCCTAAACCTGAATCACTTATCTTATGACGGAAGTCAGCCGGTTATCTCAGGCAAGCGTGTTTACCCACTTCCAACACCCCTCCCACCCCTTGCCGAGCAAGTAGCCATTGTGGAACGGGTTGAAGCCCTCATGGCCACCTGCCGCGAACTCGAAGCCGAGATCGAGCGTTCCCGCACCCACGCCGCCGACCTCCTCCAAGCCGTCCTCAAAGAAGCCTTCGCTCCCGAACCTACATGAAGGTCGAGGATCAGGTTGTTGCGCTCGCCGCCGAGGCTCACGCTTCCCATTGGTCGGCAGGTAGCGACGTGTCCGCCCAGACCAGGAAAGCGCAGGCGATCTGCACACGTTGGCAAGAGGCGGTGACGCGGAAGTTCTCAGATCGGTTCCAAGCGGAGTGCGGGATCAATGGAACGAAAGGAGGACCTTCGCAGAAGATCGACCTGTTGGATCTTGAAGACCGGGCGGCCTATGAGCTGAAATCCTCGCCTAATAACGTCCACATGGAAATCTACCGTGACGTGTTCAAGACCCTCGTTTTCAACGAACGCAACCCGGAAGAGCACCTCAAGACACTTGTCTTCATCGCCCCGAAGACAGGCATCCAGAAGTTGGGAGCCGACTTTCCGAAGGATGTGCAGGCCATTTCCTCCCGGCTGGGCCTGAAACTCAAACTCAGGGAACTTGCATGAATCCGTTCGCAGGATTGTCGCCCCGAGAGAAAGAGATGATCGGGCGTTTTGTCGCAAAATGCGACCCGCCCCCGATCCTTCACCGCTACCGGGGAAACCCGGTGTTTGCCCTCAAAGAGATCGAAGAGTCGGAAATTCATGTCGCGGGTGTCGATGACATGAACGACCCTTTTGAATATCGAGCACCCCTTTCGATCGATATCGAAAAACTACGGTCGCAGATGCACGACTTCGCTTCTGAGCACCTGGGTATGGGCGCAGAGGCCGCCGAGGCGGAAGCGGCGGCGATCGATAGCTCGCACTTGGAGCTGCTGAAGGAAAGGGTGGGCCAGCTCCGCTCAGCATCCGGTCTGATCTGTTGTTCCCGGAATCCCCGCTCAAACCGCATGTGGGCATACTACGGCGGTGCGCACCGTGGAATCTGCATCGGCTACAACACTGAGTTCTCGCCTTTCTGCTTGGCCCGTGAAGTCGCCTACTCCGATCCCGAGCAACCAATCGATTTGCTGGATACCCTTGATCAGGACCCGACACTTCTCTCAGATCAGGTATCCTGCAGGAAGGGGAAGGAGTGGGAATTTGAAGAAGAGTTCCGCATTCCGATTGGCCCGTTCTCAAAGGAACATACTCGCCTCTTACCCATCGCGCCCGAGGCCATTGTCGAGATACGCCTGGGGGCGATGATCGACCCGGATTTCAAGAAGAAGGTTATCGAAGCGGCTTCCACGCACCCCAAACCTCCTCGCATGATTCAGATGGAATGCGACCACACGAAATTTCAACTGACCGAGACCCCGCTGTGAAAGCTCCCGCCAAGATCAGGGATTTTAATCGTAGTATTCGCGTGAAAAGGAATCCCGAGGCTGTTCGGCCATTTCTTTAGTCCACTTCATTCCTTCGTCACCGATTTTCGCGATATCCGGATCATCGTGATTGCTCAAAGTCTCGAATGTCTCGAACCAATCTTTCCAGTAGGTGTCTGAATCATCTTCCCAAGTGACATTTCGGTCTACTGCATAGGTTGTCGCTCTGGAAATCTCGGCTGGTGTGATTCCTGCAGCGAGGGCAATACGGGCCAGCTCGCTCCAACCGTCCGCCAGAGGGTCTCCGGATAAAACTTTTACGTAGCCGCTGCGCATCTCAGGTTTCGCCAAGAGGATCTGAAAAAGATCGCCATCTCTACCCACCAATTTTTCGGGCAATCTTGAACTCGACAGGTGATCGCAACGATCCAGGAGCTCGCGTCGATGGTCTATCGTAAGACCGGAAACAAGATGTCCTAGTTGTTCCTCTCCGTAGTATGAAAGGATCGGCGCATCTGCGGCCAGGACTCGGTCGAGCACGTCGAATGAAATTGTCGGGTCGCTACGAATCAGTTCCTTCAGATCATAGAATTTTGTTTCATTCTGGCCGTGAAGAGTAAACTCCACCAGAGAGTCGACGATCACCTCTCTCCAGAGGTTCGCTACCGATGGCGGAATTCCGATTTTCGACCTTCGCAGAGATAACGCAGCAATGGCTCTGACATCGTCATCGGTGGACGCGAGTAGAACTTCCGAGCCAGGGCCAGTCACTTCGCCCGTGAGGCACACGCACTCAATCAATCCCAAGAACCGGGGGAAATATTGCTCCACGGTAGAAATTAGGCTTGGAGCTCGTCCGTCGAGGGCGAGGGAAATTAGATATCCGTGGATTCCCTCGATTTCGGTCAGAGACTCAGGATTCATTTCCTGAAGGACTTCTAGATGACTTTCATCTTCGACGATTGCACCGGCAGCCTTCGCAGGAAAAGTGGAAATTATTTCCGCAAAAGACTCAGCAGAGATTTCACGACTAGCGGCCCACTCCCGGGCGAATTCACCAATCATTATGGTGTCGTCCCGGTCTCCTAAATGCACCAACTGATTTTCCCACTCGTTCAAATCAGATGCGACTTCCTCCACTGATCTATCAGACCAGTCACGACCGAGTTGCTGTGCGGCAGATTTTCGCTCTGCGAACCTCTTCTCGTATCCGTCGTGGTAATCCTCCGCAGGATAGAGGGTCATGAATTCGGGAGAAACTTCTATTCCCGTAATATCGAGAGCATTTCTTTCGGCGAACAGCAGGAGTGACCGACCGACCGCTTGATTGTTTCCGACGAAAGGGATCAGGTCTGGAAGCATGGCTTCCGTCGTTTCCCTGATGAAGCTGTCAAACTTCTCGTCCGGTTCCTTCACCCCAAATTTGCCCGTTCGATGCCAGTCGAAGACGGTATCAAGCACACCGCGCCATGGGACAGTCTCCATTGATCCAAGAAGATCTATGAATCTGGGCCAGAAAGCGAAAACTTCTTCAGCGGTGGTGCCTTTCAAATGTCCATCTCTAAAATTGATGATCATCGGGTTGGAGGCATCGGTCTCTGTGGAACTGATTTTCAGTGAGAAAACTAGTTTGAGGATCTCGCCCGTAACAATCGGGTTCCCTTTGTTGGCCACCCAGTTTGTAACCGCATCCAGGAGGATTTTCCGGTTTCTTACTGCGTCCTTCGTAGTGCTGTGGACCCACTTTTCGAGAGATGCGAGGACATTGATATGTGTGGTCTCAGGATCCTGAAGTTCGGAATAAATCGCAGCGAGCATCTCCGGGACGAATTCTTCCGGGATGAAGTGCAGGGCAGAACTGATGATGGAATCACTGTATTGCTCGACCTTTGACACTACCCAACGGCAATTATCTGCGGATGTTTGCGCGATTGCTTCCCAAAGCTGAACTTGGTTTTCAGTCTCGACGACCTCTCGCAGTTTGGTTTCGGATATAGTCCCACCAGCCCGATACTTTGCGTAAATCATTTCCTTCACGCTGGAAGCGTTGACTCCCGGGGCTTCAGATAGACGACGAAAAATATCCTCTGGAAGATTTGTTGATCGAGCTGAAAAGAATTCCCGCACAAGAAGTGCGCTCCGAAGGAATTCAGGCTGCACCCGCAATTTGTCGGAGGCGACTTGCTCCAGCACACCGGCATGTTCAATGCGCTCAACTTGACGACGAATTTCCAAGGGGCGAATTTCGAGCGCTGAACCCACGGATGCATAATCGATTCCGGCGTCGCCCGAAACAGCAAATGCTGCAAGGATCTCGATCGCGTCGTCCCCGGCAGCATCGACCAGCACTGGCGCAAGATCCTTGAGAAGCAGCTCTCCAGAAAGCAACATTGCAGGGTCGGTGTCGAGTGTGGATCTCGTGATCGAAGCAGCAAGTCCTGGCATACCCCGGGATTGAGGTGCGGCGATGCGGATGAAGTCGTCACTAACGCGGATGCCTCTGGCCGCAGCGATCTCCTTAATTATTTCGGCGATGATCGGCCTTGGAAGCTTCCCGAGTCTGATTTCGACGTTTCCACGATGTTGGAGGTGGGAAGCAACCGCTTCTGCATCAAAAGGCCAGCAAATGGCTATGATCTGGAACTTGAGTTCATGCTCCCTTCGAGCGTGAGATAATCTGTCCAGCAGCTCCTCTCGTGACCCTGCATCGTCAATAATTACCGCCGTTGGAGAATCGCGTATTACGGCATGCATGACCTCGTTGGAGTCTGAAGAAATTGCGAATCTTGCCCCGGACAACCCAGCAATGTGTTCGAGCAATGCTGTTTTCCCGGAACCGGGCTGACCAAACAAGATGATGTCGTCTTGCGAATCTTTCACCTTTTCAATCTCAGCATCTCTGCCCCTCAGTGGATTTCCGTATTGGGGGCGCCTCCCTGGAGAGAACGGGGAGAGCGCAGGGCGAGCGATGGATTCTTGTAGGAGGGTCAGTTCTTCCCGCAGATCTTCCGAAGTAGCGGCAACTTGAGAAGAAAGCGTTTCGAGATCGATCCCGAGTTGGTGAGCTTGAGCCAGGAGGTCTCCTGTGGAGCCTTGGACTTCCTGGATCTCATCCTTGAGTTCTTGATGGCTTTTGCGACGAAGCCATTCCAGATACTTAGTGATGTTCTCCGCCTTATTGAGCTCCTTTAGGGCTTTCTTGGACGGGTCTCCACCGCTGGCCAGTTGGGTGACAAATCGAAGGAACGACAATCCTACACCAATGCCCTTTATGATCATTACGCCTTCTACCATCTGACTACAGTATCCAAGGAATGTCACTGAGCAGCTACAAATTCACTGAGCAGCTACAAATCTCCCGTTTGATTGTAACCTCAGAACGTAGGCAGCCTTTCCTGATTTGAGACTCGATTGATGGGGGGGACGGAGATCTTAGCTAAAAGAAAAGTCCCCCAAGAAGGCGCGACTTCTCTCCCGGCCCAGTCAGCTCAAGCCGACCAGTCCATCGAACAGGCCATTCAGGGCCTGGGGGCGGTTCATGACCACGTTTGGATTCGTTCCCTTCATGCACTCGGTCGCCGGATTAAACAAGGCTACACAACTACCCTGCCAACTTAATCCCCCCCATCCTCAACCAACCCAACCCGCTGCACAATCACGCCCGCCTCCTGTGCGGCCAGTTCTCGAAGCTGTTTACAGGTGGACATGAATCCAAGCATTCGCGCCACTCCGACGTCCTAGCCTCCCATTTCCACTCCGTAACTCGCACGGACCAGTTGACGTATGCCCACCTGAAATTCCTGAGGCTGTAGGAAATCAACCTTCTTGAGAGAGAAAGACTGTACCTCGGATCGATCGGGGATCTGCACTTCCCGCCTTGGGATGAGGATGACGTCCCGTTCTTCGATGACCCATCCCCCTTGAACGGCTCCATCGGTCCCCCTGGTGACAGCATTCTGAATCCGCCTATCTGCCCGACCAACGCCCCATGCGTCCCGACCCGGGCGATGATCTCGCTCCGAGGAATGGTCGACTCGACCACAACGATGTATTTCACGAGATCCATCATCCAACCGGAATCAACTTTATGAATATCCAGTGCAGTATCGACAATATGATCGGCTTCACCGTAGGGAACTCCGGACGGAGTCCTCCCGGACGCTTGTTAGCACGCGCCGAGGAAATTGCTTCAGCCACCCCGGACCACCGACCATTTTCCGACCCCGCAAATATTCTGGCAGGCTTTCATCTCAACAGGCTTACCCAGTCACAAGCCAACTAAATACACAACCCGTTTACGTTAATAAGGTTAAGGCAACCCTAAAGCCTTTTCCTAGCAACAATCAGTAAAACAGCATCTCGTTTATTACCAACTAGTTACTACGAAAATTCGCACCTCAATCGAAGCCTTCCGAAGGTGCAAACCAGCCGGAAATGCACCTCCCCAAACAGCGCAATCGAGGGACGACACGGTCTCAAAGAACCGATTTACGCTCCGAAGCAGTCAAAGTGACCAGTTTTTTGATTTTTGGAGCAGCTCACCTCCAGCAAATTGTCTTGGAGAGAGATTCCAGTTCGCTTCGCGGTTGAAGAAAATGCCGACTCGCTGAGGCCCCCACCCACAGCTCAGCGGAAGTTACCCTTGTTCAATCGGTATCCTTCTCCTGTCTAGAGCGGTCTCCCTGGGTCTTCGGGAATTAATATTCCTGAATTTCTTGTAGATCTCTTCAATAATGGCCAGTCCTAAAGGTTCCGTGAAGACAACTTCACTCTGCCTCCCGTCCCGGGTGAACTCGGAGACCTCGAGGATGATGCCCCGCGTCTCCTCCTTGAATCCGATCCAGATCATATCCTGACTTTCCGTCGAGAACTGGAGACGCGCAGGGGGAAAATCGATAGGATTTCCCCCGTTAAGATCTTTCTTCATTCTTAGCAAGTCGGGATATCCTCCCAACGCCCGATGGCAGTCAAGGGTCGACCTGGTGATCCGTTTAAATGACGCGCCAAGATCGCCGTAGAGCGTCGAAGCCGCTTTCACGCAAATGGCGTGACGTTTGTCAGGATCCCGGGATTCGCGATAGTCCTGCTGCATCAGATCATACTTATCCGTGAGAGCTTCAATCTTTGCGATGAGTCTCGTCGGAGCAATCTTCGATTGATCACAAATGTCGTAAAACGACCGAAAGCTCATGTCGGCCCCATCCTTCCACCGGCGCAAGCAATTCCGCCCAACCCCGATAGAGACGAGGTAGCGATTTAGCTTGGAGCCATATCTTCGTCGAAGCCGCTTTAAGAGCGCGTCTCTTGCTTGATCAGTAACTGTTCGAAATCTCGCCATAACCTTTTAGGGGTTGGATTCAGGTCAACTCAAACAGGCTTCAATGACGCCGGGGTTTCGTCAGTTGGCAAGGAGCAATTCTCCTTTCAACGCCCCTTCCACAGGCTCCCCCGGAAAGAATCCGCCAATTTGCCCCGCAGGTCCGCCTCTCCCTCAATCCCCTTCCCCGCTGAGCCTGGAGCCGATTGAGCGTATCTAAAGCTAGCCTTTGCCCCGCACCCTGGGGATAGCTCTGGGTGAATCCGAAGAAGTCTTTCTCTCCTCCCTCGTTTGACAGATAGATTAAGATTCGCTCATGAGATATCACGATCAGGAAACGGCCTTCGGAGCGATGCTTGAGACAGCAACGCAAGAGTTCGAAGGAAACCTGCGGCTCCCTCACCTCACCCTCTGCGTGAATGAAGCCACCGGGGAGTATCAATTTCTGCGAGGAGACGTCCCCGTGGAAAACGGTCTCCTTCAAAAACTCACCGAGATTGGGAAGCCGGAGTTGAGAGCCACATGAGGGTTCTAGGAGAAATCAAGACAATCGACGATTGGGAGCGATTCGGGGGGCCAGTCAGCGGCGACCAATGGGTGGACGGCCGCAGCGCGAAAGAACTAGCAAAAGCGTGGATGAGCAAAAAGGGCCCCCGAGTGCCCCGGGATTTTTGGAAACTCCTCCAATCCCATCAGGCGACTCGCGACCTGAAGATCGGGGACGTCTTTCCCGAGGCAAGACTGACCTTTGACGAGTGCGGTGGAAACGTTCGCAATTCGGACCTCGCTTTCGTCGGGACCAATCCCGGAGGAACGTTAGCTGTAACAGTGGAGGCTAAAGCAGACGAGCCGTTCGGGAACTACTCGATCTCAGAAGAAATTGAACGGTCTAAGCAACTCTTAGTAGCAACGCCGAAGTCAAAAAAGCTGGCTCGAATCGACGGCTTACTGAACGGCCTGTTGGGTCAGTCGACAGACTCTGTCTCCCCCGAAATCGGAGAACTACGATATCAGCTCTTCACGGCACTCGCCGGGACATTGGCGTTCGCAAAAGAAAACAACGCACAAGCAGCCGTAATGGCCATCCATGTCTTCCGAACCGATCTCACCACCAAAAAGAAGATCGAGAACAACGACGAAGACTATTATCACTTCCTGAATGTTCTGGAAAAAGTCTGCGGGACACAGTTATCGGGCGGCCCCTTTCACGGCCCGTTCCAAGTAGGAGGCTGTGATCGCTACACGAACCCTCCCCCGTTTTACATAACCAAGCTCACGACCGAATTGCGTTCTCTTCCAACCTGAGAGTGCCGACTCGCCGTTACCCCACTTTTCGACCAAAGACTCTACAGTGCTCAGATCCTCCCGGGATAGTAGACCAGCCTCGAAAAACCGCCGAGCGTAGTCCAAAGCTCTCGGAGTGATCGAGTCGGACTTACTCGCATTGAGATGCTGTGGAAGCCATTCAAGGTTCACCAGCAAGTTGTCCATTAGCGGAACGATATTCTTTGGCACGCTGTGTTCTACTTGTGCCTCTTTCCCGTCGTAGTCACCTTGAGTGATCGTCGGAGCTTTCCCCTTACTCAGGAGAGCCAAATTCTCGGAAGTGTAGAGCCCGTATCCAATCGCTTGCTCATGGTTCTCGATAAGGCGCTCGACCGTCAGTCTTTTCAGATTCGGCGGGACCTGTTCGACAGGCATAGCAGCGTCAAGGACTTCACGGAGATCGAGCCCCTCCTTCCAAACCTGATAAACATGAAAAGAAACCATTCTCATGTCGTCGTTCATCGCACGGGCGCCCAGTTCGTCGTAGTCACGGTTGTAGGCGAGAAACGGTCTCAGCACCGCAGCATGTTGGAGAATGTCGTCTCGCGTCTCAAGGGTCTCTCGACCGAACCACCCTCCTGCTCCCGCAATTAGGATCACCCCCACAAAACAGACTGAGAGAACGCCTCTTCTCGGTTCTTTGGAATTGGAATCCGGAAGCTGAACGGAGAGGTAAGGCTGCGACATCGATGAGAAAGGCTGAAATTGCAGTGTATAGAAAACACCAAATCTCTCAATGCTCTTTCCTGTTGCTGCCAGAAAAATCACTCTAGCGGCTCGCTTTTCCTAGTCTCCGGAAAACTTGGAAGACATCACTCCTCCCTTGGATCTCCGATCAAACGCTCGAGGTCAGCTTCCACCTCTTCAACTTTCGGGAAAAGATCTCCGACCTCGACCTTCAGAACCTTCGCGAGAATTATCGATTCGTAGTCGTAAACCGAGCGAACCTGGCTCTCGATTTTCGAAACAGCAAAGCGGTCAAGATGGTGCAAACCAGCCAGCTGCAATTTTGCGGCTAGCTCTTCCTGAGTCCATTCGAGCTGCGATCTCAATCTCCGAATTATCGGACCAATACTGTTTCGAAAGCGGTATGCCATTCCATCCACTGAAGGAGGCTTGACCCTGAAGCTTCGAAGCGATTAGATGTTGCCCCTAGGGGCAACAAGTTCCAGAATTTCACGATATGAACGCCTTCGAATTTCCATGCCCGTCCTGCTCGGGTGCCATACGGGCAGAACCGGAGCACTCAGGACAGTCTTCGCACTGCCCTCACTGCCATACACCCCTTATCGTCCCGCAGCCGCCTGAACAGGTTGGCCTTGCGAAAGAAATTCCGATACCGATCTCAACACCCAGCTCAGGCAAAACGCGCCGACCAGTGATCATAATTTCCGGCCTCGTGGCGGCACTATTGCTTGGTATTTTCCTCGCATTTAACTTCGGTATTTTTCCTTCTGGACACACCCCGATAGAGACGTTCTCAGACGATTCAAAAGGCTCTGAACAAAAGCCTTCGGGGAACAGCAACTCGCAAATCTCCGAAATCAACCCCCTAGAGCTTTCGCTACAACCCCTATCTCACTTCAAACAGAACAGATATTGGAAGGAATTTCTCGAATCTGAAGACCGGGTCGCGCAGCTCGTGAACTACGACACCAAATTGCGCAAACTAGCCGGTGGAGAAGAAGGTTGGATAGTTTCCCCGAATTCATCGAACGACCATCATTCCTTCCTTATGGGATTGAGCCTGGTTCAGCGCATTGGAAGATTTGAAGAAACGGCGGCAGATTCCAGGGATTCATCGCGCTTCGACGGAGATATTGACCGGGATTGGAAGCAGTGGTTCAAGCATCTTGAGACATCAGCTCTCGATGAATTCGAATATCGAGATCTCGTTGAATCGGAAAAGAAAGCCAAATCGGAAATCCTCTCTTTATTCCAAAAAGGGACACCTTACCGCGTGTCCTTTGATATCCTCTATGAACTCAACGACTACGACTTTGATCGAGGTGTCTATCCACTCAAGACGACATTGATTCACAAATCCGTCTTCGGCGATCTAGACGTGAGGTTTGACGAACAAGCGGCCATTTACATAGCTGAAGCAGACGCACGCCAACTCCGAGACGAGGGTGTCACTTCCATTTGCATGCGACGAGTCTTGCAGTTTGAATGGCTCGAAGGGTGGTTCTGGCTCCCGTCTTCAATCAAAGGGGAATCGATTACTCTTAGTCCCATCGACTCCCAAGAACTCCCCTCTCCCGAAACATGGACGCTCTCTGCTCCTGGAAACTCAATGCTTGCACTCCGTCGCGCAGGAACCAATACCACTCCTGATCCACGGATCTACGATTCGTTTTCCAATCTATTCCGCAACTTTCACGAAGAATACATGAGGTTTAGCAATGCTCACTACGAACCCCTCACATTCATGGCCGGCGAGGGAGGCTTGAGCGTGGACGAATACAGTCGAACGATTTCGACCCTTCAATCACGACGCGATACCACTGAATTATTCCAGCTTGACGAGCGACTGGATATAGTAAAAGCTCAATTCTCTCTATTAGATGCCCCCGAAAACCTCCAAAATCTCTTCGGCCGCTACAGGACTGGAGCCAATTTAGGCTTCCGATTTATGATGACAGGAAACCCACAAGCGGGCCTCAAGTCTCTACAAGGATTCCTAAATACACACCCGCCGATGAGGGAAACTTACGATTCAATTGTATCTGAGATTGAAAATCTTCGAGCCTCATCAGAACAACAGTAGAGGTCGCCTACGGGAGACAGGGGGCCATCCTTAGCGATCCACGAACCACAAGAGCGTGAGCCCGGCTGAAAACAATGGCATCTTAATCGTCATTTCAAGCACCTCCGGCTTCCCATGCTGCAGGGCCGGGAACCAGTCCGCCGACTCATAGAGGTCCATGTGATCTGCCACATCGGACTCAGGGAGGCGAGCCGAGCTAAATCGAGGAACTTCGGTCCCAGCCGCTACGTAAGGGAGTTTCTTTTTATCATCCGAGTAGCCCCTTGAGACATAATAGCTAAAAGAAAGGTCCCACCATACACGGCAGGACTTTTCCCTCGACACACCAGTCAGTTCAAACCGACCAGTCCATCGAACAGACCATGAAGGGCCTGGGTGCGGTTCATGACCACATTGGGATTTGTGCCCTTCATGCACTCGGTCGCTGCATTAAACAACGACCAGGCATTCCGAGGACGGAAGTCCTCGTAGCTTGGCTCGCGCCATTCCTTCAGCACGGCAGGGATCTGACTCGGAGTGATCGCCTGACAATCCACCGCCTTGATCACGAGATCGTGAGCCTGAGGATGAGTGACGCGACGATCCCGGTAGCGGGCGATGCGTTCATCGATCTGGAGGAATCGCTCCCCGAGACGACCGACCGCACGCGAGGTCAAGTGCCGTAGATCCCGCTGCGCAAACTTGGTGTGTTTGCGTGAGATCCTGACTTCCCCGCCAAAAGCGAGGTTGTCACAAACGAAGACTTTGGAGCCAGCGACGAGGCCGGCTGGATAGGTCTTGTCATGCGAGTTGCGGATGCCGACAACCCAACCGTAGTCACGATCCTGCCGACCCGGGAAGTTGACTTCAAGCAGCCCGAAATACCGTTGGCCCTCATGAGAAAGCGCATGGTGCTCTCCCGTAATGCGGAAGCCGACGGATTGCAGTTGTGACTCGACCTCATGGATCAGTCCGGCGTGAGCCAGCGGATACCAAGTGTCGGTGCCGTGTGGAGTTGGGATGTTGTAGACCGACCGACGGTCGACCAGTTCGGCGCCACAGTGAAGAAGCATTCCCTGCGGCGGCACTTGCTCACGGGGTGCTGGATTTTCAATGAGTTGATTCATAATGTTTTTGTTTTTCTGATTTGGTTTGATTGGGGGGCAGAGGGAATGCGACATGCACTCCCCTGCCCGGTTGAGTCCCGATGGGACGGTTTGAATTAGCGCCGGCGAGCCAGAAACAGCAGAAGAGCTGACACGGCTGCAACGATGAGCAGAGTCCCGAGGAAGGGTTGCAATAGCCCACTCAAGAAGGCTGCCGACGAAGAGAAGGCGATGATTGGGAAAAGCAGTTTCATTCTGTAGATGTCTTTCTCTTCGATCATTCGCCGGAGGAAGGCGCCAGCACAGTGACTAGCGCCATGACGACCAAGGCAATGCCGACGAACCGCAGACCCGAGCCGACTGGCTCCATGTCCGGGGCGACGACGTGCGTGGTTTCCGTGCCGCAACCTGTGAGCAGAAGCAGCACGCCGAGACACAAGATCGGAGTCGAAAGAGAAGACCAATTCATTTTGATCCCCCCTTCCATGCACGGCACTGGTCGAAGAAGTCGCAGTAGGAGCAGTGCAGTCCCGGTGAGGGAACAAAGTCCTCCGCCTCGACACCCTGCACATAGCTCTCCATCATCGCCATGAGCCGACGCCCCTGATCGGGAGTCATCGGACTCAGGGGAGTGACAACGAGCTTCGGTGTCTTCGTCTTGACCAGGTGATGGAGTTCCATACCGCTCTCCGGGTGACCGGTGGCCTCGCGGTAGAGCACGGCATAGCAACTCAGCTGGATCTCATTGAGGTGAGCGACCTGTTTGACGTTGGGTGTCTGAGCCGTGGTTTTGAAATCCACGATCCGTCCACCCTGACGCACCAGGTCGATCACTCCTTTGAGAGGAGGAAGACCGGCCGCCACGAAGTCGCGTTCAACGACGACCTCGACAGCTTCGGGTTTTTCACTGAGCGGGATAGGCGTTTGCTCGAGGTAATGCTCCAGCATGTTCCACGCTTTTTCCTTTTGCTCGTCCTCCTTGCCTTTCCAGTCGATACCCTCATCAGGTTGATCCTGCAGCCAGTGCTCGGAGAACACGGGCCACAGGGACTCGATGTCAGCTGGTTCCCCACGCCAACGACGCAGGTTCCATTGCTGAAGCACCTTGTGGACGATCTGTCCGACGAAGAGTGCGGGGCTGGTGGCAGTGGGCAGGCGCTCGACATACTTGAAGTAGAACTTCAGTCTACAATCCTGCCATGTCTTGAGCCGTGAGGCTGACAGGTAGTCCAGCGGACCGGACTGCCTGTCATAAGCCTGAACCGGCGGAGCAAGGGTGGCCACGCTCATTGGCGACCACCTTTCCCGTTGCGACTCTTCTTGCCGTAGACCTCCAGCAACTCACTGATGAGCCCGGAGGCCTGGAGCTTGTTCAACTGACGCATCCCGAAGCCGAAGCGATCATGAGAGATCTGTTCCACCGTAGCAGGGTCGATCTTGTTCTCCTCGATCAGCTTTTCGAGGAACGCCCTCTGTTTCTCCGAGCAGGACCAGCGCTCAGAATGACCGTTGGTTCCGTTGCCGTTATCAATGCGGTATTGGGTTCTCCCGTTACCGTTCTGATCTCCGTTGCCATTGCTGGTTCCGTTTCCGTTTCCATTCTGATGAGAACGATCGTTCCCATTGTGAAGGCCGTATTCATCCCCTGGGACGAATCCGGTTTCCTGGATCTCCCGGTCCACTGCGTCTTGCAGCAGATGGTAGATCCGTGCAGCCTCTCCCTGAATATCGCCAGCATCACTCAACTCGGTCTCAACGGAGACGCTGAACTGGTGACTGGAATATCCCGGGAGGCCGAGACGCTTTGCGTATGTGCCAATGAGTTTGATCATTTTTAGTATATTTTCTTTCTTTTATTGGGTTTGTGCCCGAACACGAAAAAGCCCGATTCCGGTGAAATAACCAAAATCGGGCAAGTTCTGTAAAAAGGGCGTTTCTGTTTCGTTGTCGGCTTATTGCCGATACTTGTCGTTCGAGGCCGAAAGCTCCGATTCAGCGATCTTCCATCCTGGAGTCGCTTTCAGCGCATCTGTAAGAAGTTCATCAATCAATCGGGTCATCGGCATTTTTCGCCGTTTTCCCTCAAAGTAGAGAACCTTCACAAGACGCCTCGAAACCTCCGGCACGTAGTGTTTTGCACGTGCCATGAGTTTTGACGTAGTTTGATGAAAAGTGGCGAAACGACATGTTTCGCTCCATCAAGGATATATGACGTGGTTTCGCAGAAAATTGCGTGCCGCCCAAATCCGAGGCAGGCGGGGGCACATCAGAATTGAGAGTCAGTTGAGACGCCAACAACAAGACGGACTCTATTTAAAAAGCTCGTTGAGTCGCTTATCCTCCCGCTCTTTCTCCATACCTTTCTGGCGGCGAGCTGCTTCTTCCTCTGTTTCAATCCGATTCTGGTTTCCTCCAATTTCTCTAACTCGGCTTTCGTAGTGCTGATGAGCCTCTAAGTTGAACTGCTCAAGGTTGGCCAAAAGAACAGCCCATCGAATAGACTCGCGAAAAGAGAGTAAATTCTCGGATTCATAGTAATTTCTGATCTGCAGGTGAAAATCATCGTCTGATTCCTCGCAGGCGACAAAGTATTCTGGCAACGACTTACGCTTGCTCTTTATCCACTCCACCCATTCGGGAGGCCACTCAATCGGGACCTCGCGACTTAGATCAGTAATTCCATTGTCGCGAGCAACCTGGGTCCATTCCACCAATTTACTAATCCCATAGAAAAGCTGATCGGCTTCCAGCAACTGCTCGTATTCCTCGAAAACGATAAGTTTCGGATCTTCATTCTCATCTCGGGAAGCTGCAGATTGTATAATTTCAAATGGGTCCGAACCACATAAGTTGGATGCGAGAATCTTGCACTTCAGCGTCATGCCCTCTGGGAGCTTTGTTTCCCGCTCTCGTTTGCGCGAAGCGGGATTAACGCTTCCAGTAACCTGCAACCACATCATAGAGATCGGATACGAAAAGTTGTACTCAAGGTAGGACTTATATCCGAATCCATCAACGGCTGCTACTCGATAGCCTGAACTCGTTCTCTTCTCATAGATTTTCACCCGACCGAGTTCGCTTTTCCATGCGGCAATCGAAAGCGGAAAGTCTATCTTATTCTGGGTCAATCGCTTCTCTTTCAAATCTTGCAACAGCGACTCAGTTCGCCCCTCTCCAGCACGGTTGGATTCGAAGGTGAATTTGACCGGAGGGGTTATTTTTTTCCCACCGCTCGCATTGATTCCCAGCATGCTGTTCCCAAATTCCGCTATCACCAACTCGTCTCCAGTATAGCGCACCAGCGTTTCCTGCCGACCTCTGGCGCCTCGAAAGAGGAGCTCTTCCTCTGAAGCCTTAGAATAAGTTCCACCTACAACCCATTCATCAAACGGAGGTGTAAGCCCCTTATGAAAACGCATCGTCTCGCTGCTGATAGTGACAGTGAAAAATGGATAATCCGTTGCACGCCAGCGGCCATAGAGGGGATTTTTTGAATATTCAGCTTCAATTTTATCCAGGTTCTTATCGATCTCTTTTCTGGCCTCCACTGGCAGCGTGTACCCTGCTTCATATTCCGCATCGCTTAGTTTCGAGAGGGTTTCCGTTGAAGGAATCTCAATCCGTTCTCCGCTTGGAAGTTCGAGAATCCCCTTACTTCTCTTGCTCTCTACTTTTTTTGCCAATTGGCTCGTTCGGCTCGTGACGGTTACCGGGGCGGGAACGATTGCCTCATCGGACGAGGATGTAGGAGACGCTGCTGCAATCGGTTCCAATCTCTCAATAGCGAGGCTAGTCGATGCCTTATTCAATCGCTCAATCTGGTCGTCAGACAGCTCATCGATTGATATCGACGCAGCTCCTCCTGAGTGCATGATTGACACTTTGTCTCCGTTGATTGAACTCAGTTTTGCACCAGTGTAGCTCCTCCCGCCCAGCGTGATGTCGATGGACTGTCCACGTGCGGCTGCCAACTGTTTTTCGTACTCGGTCTTAGGTATCAGGCGGCCGTGGACAAGAACATTGCCGCCTTCGATCGCCTGAATCATACGTTCGAATCCGCCGACAATCGGTTCAAGCTCGTTCGCGGCCCTAGGATAACGCGACTGCATCGAGCGAATGTCTTCCACCTCTATCTTTAATCTGCGGATCCCGGCCTCGTCGACAACGGTTGCTCTTGAAAGGTCGGTCGGGAGAAGAATTTTTTTGAGTTGGTTGTTGGTAATTCGAAGAGTATCTCCGTCTTTGGTTGTGGCGTTTACCAACAGCGCATGGCGCTCCGCCCTGACGAAAGGAAGAGCGACTGCTATTTCGTCCCTGCCATGATCCATCGAGGTATATACCGCTACCCCCGAATTCATATTTTCGGCGTTGACCGATCCTAAAGGGATCAAGAGCGCACCAAGAAATAATAGCAATAGTGCGCAGCGATCCATAATCAAGGCTCTGTCATCCTGGCCGAAATTGCAACCAGTTGTCGGTCACCAATCAATGAACGCAGAAGCCTCGTGAGGTAAAGTCGAGCAGGGCGAATGGCGAATGGATTTCCTTGAAACCATCGATTTCTGTCGTGCTTGTGACACAGAACCTGAAATGCTGTTAACTGCGCTAGTCGAGCAAACACGTGCATTGGAACACGATAGCACTCAGAAACTGCGGTTCGAGATTGCCCTATAATTGCCCTAGGCAGCTCATCTCATCGAACCGAATACTCTGTAACTTGTTGATAATAAAGTAGGGCCGGTGGGGTTCGAACCCACGACCAAGGGATTATGAGTCCCCTGCTCTAACCGACTGAGCTACAGCCCCTTATCGTTGATTTCAAGCGACTTACTAGATCGCTTGAATCAGAATTCTTGACGGTACTACCACCCCGTACTGCCTTCTCAAAGATTTCACCATTAAAATCTTCATGGCAGGCTCCCCGAAAAAGAAGCGCTGTCGCAAAACAAGGGTTCAGAATCTGTTCCGTCATGAAAATGGTTCCTACTATGTCCGAATCCGGCTGAACGGCAAGCAGGTGTGGCAGTCTACGAAGACAAAGTTACTCGAAGTCGCTAAGCGCCGAATGGTCGGGATCCTCGAAAAGGAACAGGGGCGGGCCGGGATTGCCCCGGGCAACCACGATCACCTCACTGTCGGAGAAGCCATGGGCCTTCGCGAGAAGCCGCTTGAGAACGATCCGTCCTTGAAGGAAGCGACCCGCCACGACTGGCGTCAATGCCATAATGCGCTGGAGAAAAGCTGGCCAGAGCTCAAGAAACGGGATCTGAGGCAGGATTCGGCCTCACGAGTGCGAGGAATGGGCCGACAGGAAGTTTAAGACGTCGTCCCCTACCCGCTTCAACAATACCGCAGCGGCGCTTCGGAAGCGCTTCGATTCGGGCATCGAGATGCGGCACCTGACCTCGCGAGCCGTCGGTCGTCTCGGGGAACGATTCCTCCAGATTGATGAGCGTATCGCCCGCTACCCGGATCGTCGTGTCACCCACCCTCAGGCTCACGATCTCGTGATCAAGGCGGTGGATTGTCAGGCGATCACGCCGAGTCAGATCCCGGCGGTGCTGAAGGAATGGCGTGAGCCGACCTACGAGGACTTCCGTCCCGGGAACGCGTGGTCGTTGTTTAATGCGGCGACCGACTTCATGAAGGGCATAAATCCCAATGTGGTCATGAACCGCACGCAGGCCCTGCATGGCCTGTTCGATGGATTGGTCGGTTTGAACTGACTGGAACGTTCAGAGAAAAGTCACGCCGGAAACGGTAGTGTTTTTTTTAGCTGCCGCATCTGGCGCCTCACGATTGCAATCGACCCCGAATCCTTCTCGATTTACTGCGATATTTTATCGACCTACCGGCTCAATGCAGGCATCCTAAAACTCTGATCGAACAAATTCATGAGCAGCAACGAACAGGAACAGCTCCCCCTCGATGGGCTCGAGGCGATGCCCTTGATGCCCCGCTGTGAAAAGACGGGGCTGAATGCCGATCTCCATCTCGTCGTCTGCACTCCGCCCGGCGAAGAGTCCCCCGTTGCCCGCATTCTGAGTACGCAGGTTCGTCACCTTTATCGCGAGACGACGACCCTCAGCATTCCTCTCTGGATCCTGACTCTTGAAAGTTTGCTTCGGCTCGAAGGGCGAAACAAGATTCCAACGGGTTCCGCCGCTGCCGAAACGATCCGCAAGTGGCTGCGATACGATCGCAACGCTGCGTGGAAAGAGCTCATGGATGCTGACCGGACTCGCCAGGGGCATTTGGATCTTGACGATTCCTCCTCCCTGAAACTCGAAGGCTGAGGAAGGATTCAAAGTGGCAGAACCTGTTAGAAAGAGTCCAGATAGAGATCCAGGTCTTTCATGATTTATCTATTTGCTCTTCTTCATTCAGATAAACCTCCGTGCCCCGCAACTCCAACTTCCCCTCCCCATACCGAATCGGACTCAGGTTGATCATCAGCGTCTCCATGACATGCCGTATCTCTTCCTGCGACAAATTGCGCTCTAGGAGGTGATCCACCAGTTCGGCCTGCCGAGGCTGACCGAAGGCGAGGCGGTAGATCGCCAGCGTCTTGAGAATGTGATCGAGTCGGCCCCGGTCCAGACTGAAAGGATAAAGAGGGATGACCCGCTCGATTCGAATGTCCTTGTCCGTCTCGACATGCCAGAACGGAATGAGCTCGCATTTCCCTGCCTTCACCCGCTCCTCTTGATCAGCGAGCCTGAACAGTTCCTCCCAGATATCACTCCCCCGGTCAAAATCACTCCGAGATAAATCCGGACCATACCTCCGGGCGACCTGCTGTCGGATGACGAGGCTTTTGAACCGATTGATTCGTCCTTCCCGTTGCTCCAGATCGACGGGGTTCCCCGGCAGATTCCAGTGCACGATACGACGACAGTAGGAATGAAAGTCGAGCCCTTCCTGTCCGATCGAGGTGGTCGAGAGAAGGAACGGTCGGAACGGCGAGTTGAAGACTTCCCTGAGCCCGGAGGCCCGTTTTTGCCCCTGGTCGGTCTCGATGCGCTGGCTGCCGAACTCGGCAGCATAGTGACATCGCATCTTCTTCGACTGTCCTGACAGAAAGGTATCGAGGCTGTCGACGTTAATACTTGAGGCATTGAGATTGATCGCCCCGAGGAGCTGATCGACGGCTCCCTGAGGATTCACGTTCTGCCCATAGAGAAGGTGAAAGTATTCATCGAGAACCGACTGGAGACAACCCGACGCGCAATAGTCAGCGACCATGCGCCAATACCATTCATGCTTCTCGCTCAGCCGGACTGCCGCAATCGACTCGGGCTTGTTGAAGAGAGAGGCAAACTCATCGGCGATACGCGTGGCCTGCGTCAGTTGGGTAGTCGGTTGTTCATCGGCCCCGAAAAGACGCCGCAGGGACCTCAAGGCGATAATCGCCGGCGACCCCAGCGCGAGGTCAGCAAGCACTTCCGCCAGATCGTCAGGAGGCTGCCCCAGACCGATCAGGGAGGGATCTTCAAAGCAGTCCTTCAGGAAATCGTAGTGGTCCTTCTTGGCACCCCGGAACTCATCACTGTCCTTTTCCTCCTCCGCGAGATCCTCGTTCTCCGCCTCACGCTGCCCCCACTCGAACCATTGCTCCAGTGACTCCCTCGCCTCCGCATCGGCACGGTCGAGCAGAAGAGGGGCTGCCCAATACCAGCGCTCCCCTTCTCCTCCGGGAGTGATCAACTTTTTCAGCCCGGCCTCGTCCATTCGCCTGCTGATGTCCTCCTTTGCCCTCGCCCGCAATTCTCCCAGGGAGTGGCCCTGCTTGAGGTTCTCAATAGGCGCAACGATCCCGGCCAGAACCTGACTGGGAAACAGGAGCGTGAAATTACTCATGTTGACGAGCTGCGTCCGACCTTCTTTCGATCGCCTCGCATATCGGATCAGAGGCACCGGGTGACGCTTCTTCGCGAAGTAACTTCGCTCTTCCACTTCCTGCTGTTCGACCGTATCGGGATTCCCAACGGTTTGACGCTCGACCTCGTAAGACACCAAAGTCGAAACCATACGCGGCACCATGACCCAGGAGGAAAACAGCAGAGTCTTCGTGAACCCGTCGCTGCCGGTATACGCATCTTCTAACTCATAGTAAGGAAGACTTGGAGGCACCCAGAGCAGCTTCGCCCCATGCGGACCCACCGCTTGCTCGATGAGCTTCTCGAGTCGGGCATTTCCACTGGCCTGGGTCCCTGTCTTTTCCGGTGAAGAGATCTGCCATTGGTAACTATTGATGCGATCGAGATCGAGCCATCCCTCCTTCGACTGCTTCAGTGCCTGTCTCACCTTCGGATCCTCACGATACTGGCGGAGTTGCTCCTTGAACTTGTATCGGTCCAGAAAAGACAGCGGGAAGAGCGCGGACTTGCAATACTCCACCGGTTTCCCGGCCTGATAGCCTACCGAGCGCAGGGCCCGGGCAAGACGGTCCGTGCGTCGGAAGTTTTCAATGTCGCCGGAGTCAAACGGGATCGATTGAGCCGGGTCTTTCCAGAGATCGTAAATCAGGGCATTGGGATCCGCGGCGACACTGTGACGCTCGGTGCGACACATCGCCGACCTCAGGACACGTTCGACTTCCTCACGATGCTCCCCGGAAAGGGTTGCGACCTCACCGCTCCGCAAATCGAGGATTTGGCGATAGAGCGCCTGACGATGCTCTTCATACTTCGAGAGAGCCACTTCGTCATTCCTCAGAAGAAAGCTCAGGACCTTGCGGAAATCCTGGTAGTGGTCTTCCCCCCGCTCCACATCATCGTATCCGGTGAAGGCCTTGAAGGGAGTGGCCGAGAGCAGCAGGATTCTCGTATCCGGGCTCTGCTCAAAGAAAATCTTCCGGGCGAGCCGGGCATGGTCCTCCTCGCTTTCCTCGTCGATCAAATCACGGAAACGCTGGAACTCGTCGAGAATGTAGAGGTCCGCATCGACGTAGCGGAGGCAGCATTCAATGAGACACTCACGGAGACGGGAGACGAGATAGTTAGAGCCTTCCCAGTATCCCCTCCATGTCCGTCCATCGACTCGGTCGGCGAAAGCAACCACGGCGTCGTAGAGAGTTAGCGTTCCGTTCCCTTCGATCTCGCGGTATACCGCATCCACATGCCTCGGGATCTTCGTTCGTTTCAGCAGCTTGAGGAGTCGCTCCGGCAGACCTTCCCGCATCTCCCATTGAAGCGAATGGTTGAGTTGCTCTTTGTAGGTATCCATCCTCCTCACAGTCCACTTGAGCATCCAGGTCAGACCATTGCGCCTCTCCAGGAATTCAGGATCATGACAAAGCGCTGCGAAGACGATGCGCCGCTCCCACTTGTTCCCCATCCCGTCGGTGACCTTGAAGGAAGTGGCTGGAGTCAAGGTGTTCAATTCCAGCAGTCCCTGGCGCTCCTTCTTGCCCGAGTCCTCATTCGGAGCCCAGGCCAGATAGGAAATGCGGGAGATCGGCGATGCCGTTGAGAACGAAGCAGGGAACAAATTCAGCTTCCGCAGATTCTCTTTCGCGATGACCTGATTGGAACAGATGTAGGTAACTTTGAATGGTTTCCTCTCCCCGCTCTCGATGCGCTCTTTGAGCACCTTCGCGATGAGTCCTTTTGCCACGACCGTCTTTCCCAGCCCCACCTCATCCGCCAGCAGCATGCAGGGACGATTCTCCCGATAGAGACGATCATGCAAGGCATCCACCGACGCCGACTGAAAGTCTTTCAGGCCCTTGATCGCCTCCTCGACATAGGGAATCAGATCAGAATTTTTCATGAGGTGAACTTCCTTTCTTTCTCCGGAATCAAATCCCGGAAGGCCTCCCAGAACGAAAGGAAGGCGTCGGGTATGATCGGTTTTCCTCCGAGTTCCTCCTCTTCTTTATCCGTGGTGGAAAGATGGCGGATGATCTCATCCACTTCCGCGAGACGACGAGGATCACGGGAAGCCACGACAAGGAGCTGTTCATAGATGGGCAGGTTCGCCTGCCAACCGTCCCCTGCATCCTGATGCGAGTCCGCGTTCCCTTCGTCCTGCCCTGTTGCGAGGAGATCTTCCTTGGTCACCTCGTCGGCGAGCAGGAACCGGAGATACTCGAAAAACTTGTCGCTGCTGTCGATGATCTTACGGAGGATGTTCTCGAGCCGATCCGCGGGGAGGTTCTCGATTTCAATCCGCACGAGAAACTCGTGATAGGCCTCTTCCGCTCCTTCGATCCGAAAGTGCAGGAAACGGCTCAGCTCCACTTCACCGAGGTTCCGGAAGACGATGCTTTGCGATACGCCCGGCGTCAGCGCGACAGGGCTTGGTTTGGACTTCACGTTGAAAGGCTGCACGTTCGCTCCCAGTTCTTTGGACTGAGGAACACCACTGAGATCCATCTCCAGAAAGAGATCAAAGGTCTTGCCGTTCTCGGACCGCTCCACCCTGGCTTCGACGGGCGCCTTGAGAATCGCGTGCTCGAAGCGCCGGGCCTCGGCTTCATGCCTCGCCACCTTCGCATCCTCTTTCCCGCCGTCTTCTGCTTGAAACGGAAGAAAGGGGCCATCTCCCTCCTGCTCTCCGAGGAGCTCCTTCAACAAGCGGTAAATTCGGATATTGGTGGAGGTGCCTCTCAGCTCCAGCATCATCTCCACATTGCGCTCCCGGGCCGCCTCCGTCGCATTGGCCGACCCGAGAAACCAGCAGGTCTCCTCCCCCGGCTTCATGACAAACACCTTGGCGTGCAACTGTTGCTCCTTCACCTCGACGCTCCCGTCCTCGGCCGCCTCCGTCGCTTCCCCATCGACGATCAACTCGGATAGTGCGTAGCTCTTGATTCTCTTCAAGAGATCGACCGGCAACTTCGCCAACTCATGAGCCCGGCTGAATAGGTTCAGATCCGAGCGGGTTCCCTCGAGGAGACGGGTAATCGTCTTCAGACTGAGAAAGGGAGACAACACCGCAACCCGTTCCGACTGCAGCCCATCGAGGGGGCTAGTGCGATAATTAGGTATCCCCATGGGATGGAAGAAATGGCGATCGAAACCCTCCGGAGTCTGAAACTCCACCCGTCCCAGCTCTTCCAGAAATCCGTCAACCCAATCGATTGGTCGTTGTCCGTGCAACCAACGCACGAAGTCCACGATCGGCTGATTGCCCTCCTGGATGGTGCTTCCTGGTTCCCCATCGAGCGTCGCCGCGATATCCCAACTGCGGTCAAAGGTCAGGTTCCGGCTCAGGACAATGACCCGAAACTTCGAGGGCTTCGCCGGCTCGTTCGACTCGTCTGCCCAATCCTCATCCTTCTCATCCGGAGCGAACCGGATCACCCATACCTTCGGATGAAAAGCGGTGAAGGCGTCCTCGGGAAGGATCGGAACGAGTGCCTCCTCAAGATGCGCATAGAGCCAGTTCTGATTTTGCGGGACATGAATCTGACCCTCCTGATGATAGACCCGCACCCGGCTCGAGAATTCTTCGATCGCCTTGAGTAGCTGAAACCGGGCTCCTGACAAATCGCCTTCCATCGTCTGGGCGTAGACCAGCGCCACCGGGATCGAGAGAAGCGCTCCAAGATCGGCACTGTAGGTCGCCGCGACAGCACGGTCGAGACGGTATCCTGCCGGTGGCTGGAGCTGCTCCCCGTAGTCGAGGCGATCCCGCTTGCAATCAAGCATCCCCTGCCTCCCTTCCCAGCTCGGCATCCCGAATGTCCCGGACCAACTGATAGACCTCACCAAAGCGGTAGTTCAGTCCATCGAGACCGATCCAGCTATTGATGCCTTCTGCCGCGCCCCCACGCAGGCGGGCCCGCTTTCCCTTGTTGCGCAGTTCCTGACGTTTCACAAGAGCATCGCAGCGCACCTCGTTCCCGGCCCCCGCATAGCATTCCTCGATCCACTCTTCAACGAACTGTCTCGTGGAAGGTTTCGGGATACTCCCCCGCTCGCGAACGACCGACCACATGAATCCCGTATCCCACTTCTCGAGATACTCAGGGAGTTTCTCACGCCAACTCTCCCAGCGTTCCACAAACCCACCAATCACCTCCGAGGTTCCGAGCAACTCCTGAAGCTGGACGTTGTATCGGACATGTGCCCCCTCGAGCAATCGCCAGAACTCCTGCGCCTGACGAACCGTGACTCGGAGAGACTCGTTCTTTAGCGAGACATGAAACGGCAAGGCCGCGAAATCCTCAAAGTTCGCCGAGGGCGGGAGTTCGAGAATCTCGTCCATGATTGCATCATCCAGCAGGATTTGACCGAGAAGGCTGTCGGGCTGGTTGGCCCGGATCTGAAAGCGCAAAAACTCCGCCTCTTCCTTGGTCAGGTCGATCGACAGGGTGTCCCAATAGTCTTCGGTCAACTCCGGTGCATGGATCCGAAGCCGGTGCTCATGATCCATCGCATCGTTGTCATCGCCCCCGTCTTCTCCACTGTCCTGAAGCAGGGCATGGAGACGATGCTTTCCATCCGCGAGGCGTCGACCAAACTCAGCCAGGGAGAGATTCGAGGGCGAGACAAAGCCATACTGCCGCAAGCCGGTCCAGTAGATGGAGGATGGTTTCCTGACGACATCCCGATTCCAATCCGTTCCAAAAGTTCCCCCGATGATCCCCAGGCTCTGGCGGCCTTCCCCGTGGGTCTCGACCAGTTTGATTCGGCACCGCTTTTCCTCTTCCTCGAGATACTTCACGAGCGATCGGGGACGCCGCTTGTGGACCTCAATTTCTGCGTAGTCCTTGAGCAGATGCGCGGTCAGGGTGAAATATTTCGGACGCGTCTGAACCGTAGAGATCCCCGGAAACATGCGATCCGCGAAGGAGTCCCGGATCACTCCGATCCCGAGTTCATCGATAACTCCGTTGTCGGAGAGGAGGTCGAGGACCGTGCGCACTTTGGCACTGTCTTCGGAAGAGAAATCGATCCAGCCTAAGGGAGACATAGGGAGCCAACTAGGAAGTTAACGAACTCAGGTATTCTCCGAGGCTAATGTTGCCTTCAGTCTTCCACGCTTCGTGCCCCGACCTTGCTGTTCCTGCTACAACGCTGGCCGCCGCAGAAGGAGCGCTGAAAGCAAAGTCTTGCCCGAACACGAGTAAATCGGAATTGGTGGGACTAGGAATAAGGACGCCTTGCTCCATGAGTTGGTCTCTCAATTTCTTGTAACCAACTGACATTCCCTCAGAGGCTGTCGTGCTCGCGGTTGTGCCTTCAAAGACCACAAACCCATCGTCCGATGGGCGGCCACGCGCTGCGATGCTCCGCGATGGAATTTGAAAAACAAACTCAGGGATACTTTCGAAATGAGTAGAATCAGATCCACCGGTTTCAACAGGAGTCGTCACTTTCGGCTTCTCAAAATAATCATACCCCGCCGTCTGAGCGATCAGTTTGAGATCTTCAAAAAACTCCGAAACCGTTGCGAGTTCCGCTTTAGCAATCGAGGGCACCGACGGGCAGTTGCCATTCGTCGTGACGATTCGCTTCGCACTCTTTACGGCCTGGATCATCTGCGACTCAAGCCAACCAACCTGGCTTGCATTCAGGTTCTCATCTTTGCTCGAAAAAAGAATCAGGCGGGTCACCTCGAAAGGTCGTTCCTCCGGATGCACCTGCACCCGCGCGGCCACGTTTTCCCCGCGACCGATGTAGAGGCGCTCCTCGCCATCCTCGGTCAGTCCAAAGACCATGTAGACTCCCGGCTTCTGGAACTCGGGCCAGTCAGGCGAGTTGGCTTCCTTGATCCGCACTGCGGGAATTCCGAGGGCCTGGATCGTTCGGTTGACGATCTCGTAGAATCGAGGACCGGAACCGGTCCCGTCGGAGAGAAAAAGGCGTAGTTGGCGTCCGTGGGGCATGGGGATAAAAGGGAGTTTGTTGCAATCAGTTGAAGCATACAAAAGATGTTAATCTGTATTCACATTGATCTGGATCCAAGGATCGCGCCGTTTTGGAGTTTCAGCTGCATAGCAGGAGTTCATAATCTTTCCTCAGCATGATAAAACGAAACCAGGCAATCGATCACCGGCTCCATCCTTTCGCAAGTACCTCTCTCACGCTAACTTTATTGAGAACTGCATCACACGTCTCCCAATCATCGTCTTCGACTTTGCTATACTTTACATCAAAAGGGTTCCTGGTCGCCGTCGTTCGGTCGATCAATTCCTGTGCCGCCGCCTCATCGTTCAGCGCAACGCTCACCCACAAGTCTTCCAGAGTATCAGGAATCTGACCGAACAAACCATGAATCGCCTCAAGACGGTCTGCTAACACTTGATGCACCCGATCTTCGACCGAATCCCGATATCGTAAATTCGCGATCCAGATTTCGCTGCGTGACTGCCCGATGCGCTGAATCCTTCCCTTTCGCTGCTCCAGCCGGGTTGGGTTCCAGGGTAAGTCAATATTGATGAGTGTTCCGAGGCGCTGCAGATTAAGCCCTTCGGAGGCAGCATCGGTTCCCAATAGCAAAGTCAACTCTCCCGACCGAACGCGAGTCTTGAGATCATTCCGATCGCACCGCTGGAAATTGCCTGATCGCCAAAACCCTGACCGATTGCTGCCGGCATAGAGGCCAATATCCAGATTGGAAAATTCTTCGCGCTTTGCCAACTCATCCCCCATCCACCGCACAGTGTCATAGTATTGGGAAAAGAGAATACAGCCTGATTTCATCCACGGATCCCCGCCTGACGATTCCGTTCCCGTCAAGTATGCGATAACCGCTTCAAGCTTCGGATCATTGTTGCCTCCCTGACGAAGGAGCGCTAAACAGCGCTGAAGAGATTTCAGCTCATCAACGGTGAAGTCCTTAAAGTCGCTCGCACCTTGCGCAGGACGCCCCACCTGAGGCGGTTCTTCCTCCTCCGCATCATCCTCATCTTCTACATCCGGGGATTCGGGTTCCTCTCCAAGTAGTCGTTGAATCGTGCGACGCCCGGCTTCCATGGAGCTCCCCAGCCGACGAAGAAGCAGAGTTTTAAAGAAGCCTGCCCCACGGACTCGTTGTTGAAGCAGGTCAGAGAAACGCTCGGCCTCTTCGTAGGCTTCTTGAAGATAGCCACCGAGAGCCAGCGCGTTCCCATCCTCTTCCCCAAACAATTTTACAGTGACTTTGGGTAGAAAGTAACCTCCTGTTGCCGGATTGATTGTGCTCTCCAGGTAACTTCTTGTCCTTCGGACAATACAGCGAAGAAGTGGATTCAATCGTTCCCCGTAATCAGGAAGGAGACCATTCATCAACTGCACTCGCCGCAGAGCTGGGGACAATGCCTCCAGAGTCTCCGGTCTGAATTGCCAATCCGTATCTTTGGCACCGAGCGCATCCCGAATGCGCCGCAACGCCGGGTCTTCATAGCGAGATGGCAGCGGATCCCTCACATACTCCCATCCTCCTCTTTCGTCATCGACGGGGACACTTTCCTCTCCCGTTGCGATAGCGAGACAACGACTCGCTCGATACCATGGACTAGTTTGCGTCCAACCACCCAAAACGCCTTCATTTCCGCAGGAAAGAATTTGCAAAAGGTCCCACGACTCGACCGGATGCAACTGCACCGGAGTCGCAGTCGCGAGGAGCATGCTCTTCGTTTTGGGTCCGATCTCCCGGAGAAAGGCCATTACCTTATTTGGCTCAGCCCTCTCATTGATCTCATCAGGGCCAGCATCCACTTTCGGAATTTTTCGACGTCGAGCGCGATGCGCTTCGTCCACGATCACGCAGGTATAGCGTAAACTGAGAAGCTGCTTCACTGCCTCTTCCATTCCACGGACGACCAACCCCTGCGAAACCAGGCCTATCCGGCGCGGACACTTGCTCAGAGATTTGACCCCGTCGGAAGGATACTCGACTCCATTTTCGTCCAGCCACGCTTTCCCTGTCCAGCGGGCCGAGGGCAAGTCGAGCAACTCCATGAGTTCGTCCTGCCATTGTTGCAAAAGAGGCTTCGGAGCAAGGACGAGAATGGGACCGCCGTCCGGCTCGTCCAGAGCCATCAGCATCGCCGCCATCGCGAGTTGGACTGTCTTTCCCAATCCTACCTGATCCGCGAGAACCAGTCGGGCACCTCCGAGGCGATGGCGTTCCAAAGCGAGGCGACAAAAATATTTCTGGTGCGGCCACAACCCTTGCTCCCGTCGATAGACTGGAGTCTCCACAGCCGCGCTAGCAGCCGCTGCCGTTACATCTTGGTCGGCCTTCCATTCCTCGGGTTCTATCACCCTTCGATTGACGATTCGCTTCACATCCTGCGGGATAAAAGGGCAACAAGAGAGATCAACGGCGCGGGGATCATTCCAGAGCGCATCGAACTCTTCCTGGACCCAGTCTATGGTTTCCGGATCATCATCTTCCCACAAGAGTTCGTAGTTCACTTTCCATGCGGAGGAGCTTTCATTAACGCTTCCCAGAAAAGCGGTTGCCGATCCGTCACCACGCCTCACTACCCCCGCTTTCCCGTGGATTAGCCCAAAGGCAGAATCCGGAAGCACCCGGACTTCGATCTTTTTGTTAGTCAGCGCGTCATACAATGCCCGATAACGTGGCAGGGCTGCTGTTGGCGCTTCTTCCGGGCGTCCCGAGCACCAACTCTGACGCATCGCCGCCTGAGCAGCCGCAGCAGTCTCCATGTCTTTCGGATCGATGTCAGAATTGCAGATGATGCGAACCTTGCCCTCGACCTCGTTGATCGCTTCTCCGGCGACTTCGAAAAGACTGGATCGGAAATAGCCAGCGATACGATCATAGGAAACGGCCCCTTCGAGACGTTTCTTCAGAACCTCGTTATCAAGTCGGGAGCGACGGCTGGAGTGGCGTCTGAGCATCTCAATCTGACGAAATGGGAATCGTCACCGTCACCTCTTCGCCTTCGATATCATTTTCTAAGGTTACCCCGGGGATCGCTGCGACCACCCGTTTCAAACCACTCCGCGACCCGCGATAGTTCATGAGCTGGTAGGCAAGCGAGAGCAGCAGAGGGTTGCGTTCTCGTCCAATGCCGCGAATTGCCTCCTCCTCCGTCAGGCTGTTCGGCAGCGTTCCCGGACTGCGGATTTCGATTCGATCATCAAAAATAAAAATCTTCACCGAATCGGCGATGAAATAGTCCCGATGTACCAGTGCGTTGACGAGAACCTCTTCGAAAACAAATTCCGGAATCTCCGGCTCTGTTGGCGAGTTAAAACTCCCTCCCCCCTGGACGCGACCATTCCACCGCTTGAAGAACGCCATCGCTTGCTCGTATTGACTCTGTAGGGTTCCCTCGAATCTTCGGTTGTCGTAAAACTCGGTTCCGCCTCGCTTCGTTCCTTTGAACCACACCGCTTTTGTTACAAACTCGGGGAGGAGGATCGACGGCTTTTTCCCGAACAGAAGCACTGCTGCCATTCCGAGAGTTTCTTCCTTCATGAGCCGAATCCCCTGCAACTGGCGAGTCAATTCTTCGGGCTCTTCCGCCAAACCCTCGTTCGGGAAACGTTCCTCATAGAATGCTCCCAAGGCGGTAAGATCGAGATCTGCGAGGCTCGTGCCCGGAACCGGACTGGCATCTGCGTAAGCGATATGTCCCTGAGAAAAAAGCCGCCGCAACTCTGAAGTCTCAGTGACCCGTCGCTTATCAGCCCCCTTCTTGACCCAGAATTGTTTCTCTCGATCCTGATACGGCTTGTCCGGGCCATCAGGAACCTCGATCACAACGACGATACCATCGGCGGTATTCACGTTAAAGGTCAGGACAGAACAAGGTGGATTCACACATTGCGAACACGCATTTGAGATCAGATTTGGTAGGTTGTGGAGCGCTTCCGCAGCGACCCCGGAGACCGACCCGTCATCTTCCACGCCTACATAGATTTCCCCACCTCGAGTGTTGAGAAACGCGACCACTTCCTTCGCAAGATGGTCCTGGCTATCGAGCTGCCGCTTGAACTGACGAGTACTGTCCTCGCCCTTGAGGAGTTCCTCCCTTACAGTGAATTCGTCCATTGGCTGTAAATTTTCTGACGCTGTTCGAAGGCCTGGGCACCGCCCTCCATGATCGAAACGATCGCGTCTCGTGTTGTTTCCGAGTCGAGGCTCCCAGAATCATGTCCATAGCTGGCCTTATCGCGCTCCCGACAGGCGTGAACGAGTTCAGCATCTCCGAGCACGGGAATATTCGGGTTGTGCGTCGCGATGATAAACTGGCTTCGCCCCTTCGCCGCGAGCAAAGGCTCCACGACATGGCGGAAGATCGTTTCGTTGTCGAGATCGTCCTCGGGCTGATCGATCAGGAAAATAGGGTGATCTTCCAGCGACATCAGCAATTGCAAAAGCGCAGTCGCTCGCTGGCCCAGTGAGAGATCCTGAATCGGCACGCCCTCGAAGGTCACAAGTCGCTCATCCGGAACCCGAAAGGTGAGAATCTCCGCGAGATGATCTTTAAATAAGCCCCAGAATTTGGTCGCATCAGCGGTATCGCCGAGCAATTCCACTGCAGCGGTTCGTTGCTGAAAAAGGACAAACCCATTCGCATATTCGTCGACTAGTTTGTCAATTGAGGCCGTACGAAATCCACTGCCGGAAAAGATGCTCTTTAGAAACTGCCGAAACGCTTCGCGATTTCCTTCGAGGGTGATACTGAGCTTGAGTTCTGCGGGAATCGGCCCACTCTTCTGCTCAAGTTGTTCGTGCTCCTGACGGTGCCACTCCCGCCAGAGATCGTGCAACGCCCGTGCTGTCTCCGATACTTTGACGAGCGCCTCTTCCGCCATCTGCTGGCGGTTTCCGGCTGCCTTGAGAAGTTTCACGAGCTGATCGTGCCGCGATTTTAGTTGGCGAAATTCGGACAGATTCAGCCCCGGTGCATCGATATCCCGTTGCAGAGCTGCAAACTCTTCCTGCCGCTCCCGCTCTTTTTCCTGAAGACTCTTAAGTGCTTCCCGAAGCGTCTCGAGAAGGACGGCGATTCTTGTCAAAGTGGCCTCATAATTCTTCCGGATCTCCTGAAACGCCTCTTTACTCGCGGCGACCCGGGTCGCCTCTTCTGCTAGAAATTCACTGCGAAAAACGGGCCAGTCTTCCTCCAGCTCGGCCCAGTCTTCGGGAGCTTGCCTGAGCTTGTTGCGCTGAAATTCCAACTGGCCGATGAACTCGGCGAGACTTCGCTTGTCAGCGTCGAAGGCGGTGAGCATTTCGAGCTGCTTCTCGACTCCCTTTTCCCGAAAGACGGCGAGTTGGTGGCGGAGCTTCTCTTCCTCCTGCGCATATTCCTTTTCCTTCTCGCTGGCTCGCAGAACTGAGCGCCACTCTTCGACCGATTGCTTCACGGCGGCGATTTGGTTTTCTTCGAGAGTCCGCTCCTCGACGGGGCGACGCCCGACGAGCTTGGCGAAGAGATCATCTTCGAACCCTTCATGACGATGGCCGAGATCCTTTTGGCCAAAATAAAGCAGCTCAGGGAAAATATCGATCGGCCTGAGACGGGTCGAAGCCCCTTCCAGTGAAACGACCGGATCGTAACCAAGCGGGCGACGCACTTCAAAGGCGGCCCCATCGCTCGTGATTCCGGTGATCGAAACTTCTCCGCCGTTTCCGAGCATCGCCGAGACGAGCGCATTTTTGTATTTCAGATCGGACTCTCCCGGTTCGAGACCGAGACCGTAGCGAAGGCACTCAACGACACTCGACTTGCCGCTGCCGCGAGAACCGATCAAGCATGTCAATTGATCGGAAAGGGAAAACTCCTGACCATCGAGCAATCCCCCTGTGAAAGCAATCCGATGGAGACGGGGGGTGACTTCGCCTTCCGACGTAGTCGTAGAAACCCGCTGCTGCCAGTCATGGAGCGCAAACTTCACCGAGGCAAAACTCAGTTCCCCGATCTTGACGTAGCAGCCACGCTCCTGCACTCCGACATCGGCGATCCCTTTTGGATCCGATCCCTCGACAAAGGCAGGCATGGGTAGACTCGTGGGCCACCGGGGCGCGAGGAGATCAGGGCGCTTCACTTTTTGCAAGCCGAGGATACGCTCCTGCCAGCGCTTCCCGCAGCGTTCGATCACGTGGGTCAGATTATCACCATCGAGTTCCTTGAGAAACCCGTTGTCGCTTTCGACGTGGGCAAACACGAGAAAGTAATCGTGCCCGAAGGAATCGAGCGCTTCAAGGCATCCGCAAAGATCGTCTTTGGTGCGGCTCCCTTCGTTGGGAACTCCGTTGAACTGTCCATCGAGGAAGCGTTTGATCCGGTCGTCGTTCTGCTCGTTGAAGACCCAGGTCTCAGGATCAAAAACGATCAGGGTATGGATGCCGCCGGCACCCTCTTTGATGCCCAGCTCCACCCCGGGGAGGACGAGGATATCCTCTTTTGCGCCTCGCTTGCGGAGAGCTTTATACTCGTCACGGTCAAAGTGATTGTGATTCGTGATCACGGCGACGCGAACCGCTTCTTCCTTGAGTCTTTCGATCCAGTCCTTCGGAAAGTCATTCTCCCGCTCCGGCTCGCGGTATTCGGAGCGAAAGGTGCGAGACTGCCCCGGATCTTTGATCGTGTGGAGATGAAAATCGGCACGGACCCACTCGGCACCGCGGTCAAAAGGGGGAATGTCAGCTTCGGTGGTCATGCTTGGGCGGGCGGAAGTCTCAGGGGTGTCACGGGATTACCATCGTCTACCCCTGGTCATTTCTCAAACGTCCGGCGAGGATGCGGGCGGATTCGGAGTCTTTGGGCCAATTAGTCATGCCTTCGGCGTTGCCGAGGGCGGCGATCCATTCGAGAAGTCCGATGAAGTTCTCGCGGCGTTGCCAGTAGCTTTGGCCGAAGGTGTCGCGGAGATACTGACGCCCGGGTTCGGGATCCTGATCAGCGGCGGTGGTTTCGCGGAGAGCGAAAAGGAGATGCCGCAGGGGCGAGGCGGCGAAAGGATGCGCCGAGCCACTCGCGGCGCGACCGGGCCGGAGGGTTGTGACGGCGTCCTCGACGTCGCCGACGGGGGCGAGGTGGGAAGCGGCGAAGCCGCTCGGGGTGTGCATGCGGGCCCCGTTCGCTTTGTCGCTCTTGAGGAGGGGGCGAATGTCGTTGACGCCAAAGCCGCGGGCGAGTTCTTCATACATGCCTTTGCGGCGCTCTCCCCGGCTTTCGATGTCGAGAGCACGGAGGTAGTAACGCTCGACGAGGGAAAGATCGCGCCAGCGGGTCTCGAGGCCTCGCGGGACGAGAGTGTCGCAGGCGATTTCGATGGCTCGCTCGATCACGATCTCGAAGTCGCTCTTGGACTTGCGGTCACGGACCGCGAAGACCTCGTGCTCGACTTCGCGTCCGTCGAGGGTGGCGTATTGGGTGAGCACTTTGAGCGCGGCGGCGTAAGCCCCGAGCTGATAATCGGCGTCGTTGAAGTTGGGTTCACCGTCCTCATCGAGCGCCTGCATCGAGGCGATCTGGCGGCGGACTTCGTCCTCGACGAGTGGGTAGACTTCGTCGAGAAAGCCGGGTTCAGGCGAGGTTCGTTTGCGGAGGACGAGACAGACGGTGCCGGTGACGTAGTTGCCTTTTTTGATCCCGACCGCTTCGGTCTCAGTGCTAATCGTCCAAGCGGCGGTGGCTTTGAGCCCGGCGGCCCAGAGGATCATCCCGAGATCGGCCCAGACCGCCGGATCCTGGTGGGTGAACTGCACCATTTGGAGACCATTGTCGGGCATGTGGCGAGCGAGATTGCGATAGATCTCGACCATGGAATGGCGGAAGTCGTCGCCATCGCCCCGCACGGCGAGTTCGGCGCGGGCGTCGGGCGTCCATTCAGGAAAGGTTGCCGCGAGGGCCTTGTCATACCAGGCGAGGAAGAAATCGCCCAGTTCGTGGTAATTCACGGCGTCGGCGTAGGGTGGGTCGGTGATCCAGAGATCACAGGTCTCGCGGAGGTCGCGGGCGTCGATCGGGATGACGAGAGATTCGGACTCAATCCTCACCCCTGACACTGAGTTCACGATCGGCCATGCTGTTTCAAGCTTAGAAATTGGGCGATTAGAAAAATTAAAGAAAGTATTTAGCGCCTGACTGTTGAAAACGTGTGAGCCACCTTCATTTGAAGCGTTTGACATCCAAAGACACAAGCGCGAATCCCAATTCGCAATTCGCCCCAACCCCAACAGACACCCGACCTGCACCGCTTTCGTCTTCGCGAGTCGGGCGGAAATCCCGGCAAGCAAGCCATGGGTCAACAACTGCCTCGGCGTGAAAAGCTGATGCCAATGGGTCCAGCCACGTGTCCGAATTGGCTCATCGGTTTTTGCGCCACCCTCCGGAATCTCCTTCCCCGGAATCCATCCCTGTTTCTGCCATTCCGCAAAACGCTCCTGGAGCAGCTCCAACACCTTAGCCTCCCGATTCAAATCCTCTTCTTCAGGGGCGGCATACCGCTTCTTACCCTTCGCATCGATCCATCGGAGACAATAGAGACGCTCTTGAAAAACATCGTCGGCTCGCGGGACAAGATCCTGATTCACCCAACGCCGCAAGCCCTCGGTGCCCCGCAGTCCTTCGACCGACCAGGAGCGATCCGGATCAAAAGGATCAATGACGCGACTGCTGACAACGGTGGCATTTTTTCCTGACTTATACGCCTTCACCGTCGCGGCATCGACGACCCGAATCTCTGGCTTCAAGCGATCCGATCCCTCAACGCGTTTCCAATCACAAACGACTTTGGACTTTTCTCCCACGAGCCAACTCGGGGCGAGCGGGATGTAGTAGTCACAGCCCTCCGGCTTCACCTCGACACAGTAGAGAAAAGCATCGGCCCGCTCAGTGCGCTCATTGTGCTCGATCCCCCACTCCGTGACTTGGCGATCCGCCTCGGCAAGCGTCTCGGCCTGGACTCGCATCACTTCCTCCTGCACCTCGGGGCCACCGCCGAGGAGATTCAGACTCGCCCAGGTGAGCAGACCGGCGACCGGATTCAGGTCTGACCCGAAGGCCTCGCACCCGATCCGGGCCGCCTCGAAGGGGATCGATCCGCCCCCGCAGAAACTGTCGCCAACACGCGGAGTGTGGCCAAAAGTCCGCTGACCCAGCTCCTCGACAAGCTCGGGGAGACTCGTCGCGCTCGTGCCGAGGTGCGCATTGATCTCCACCCACGCCTCCGGCGAGGGGCCTTCGACATTCTCCGGTCGCTCGCAGCGTCGCAACCGCTCCGGGTAGGGCTGGCGGGAAAAGACCGCGATCTGGAGCTCTTCGACATAGGACTTCAGCGCCCCGTCCCGCAGGGCGACCGACTCGACCGCTTTGTCGATCGCAGCGCGGGCGCTCGTCTTTTCCTTCTCCGATGCACCGACAAGCTCTTTGCTCGCGAGGCGGAGACGCTCCACTTCCCGCTTCGCCTCCTCGACGAGAAGATCAAGTTCATTCCAACACTGCCGCTCGACCTTTGTCGTGAGGAGCCCGAGCTCGGTGACGCTGAACTTTTTATCCCGCCGCCAGCGCGCGAGAGTCCCGGCATCATCCATCGTGAGGATTTTGAGAAAAATTTCGCGATCCCGCTTCGGATCATCCGACGCCGGCATGAGCATTCCGACGATGGAAGCCCGCACGAGGATGAGCGGCTTCCGCCCCCACCATTTCCCGAGCCGGGTCAGAGTCTGGCTGTTGTTCGCCTTGCGCTCCTTGTAAGCCTCAGCGGAAAGGCGGGCGATGGGGAACTGGGTCTCGATGAAAGCGGGCATGGGGGAAAATCAAAGATCGAGCGTCATCTGCGAATGCCCGAGGAGTTCACGTCGCGCTTTCGGGGAGAGTCCTTCACCCTTCACAAACGGGTTGTCGGCCAGTGCGGCCCGCAAGGCTTTGCGCCAGCCGATGCCTTTTTGCATCGCCTGTCCCGTCGTCGCCACGGTCATCGTAAAGAGCCACCAGCGCTCTTCGGGAGCGAGGGCCTCCCAATTGCGTAAGGCATTGGGAATGTCATCGGGTGAGGCTTCCTCGACCGCCCAGCAGAGGATGCAGAGTTCCTTCCCGAGGGAGGGATGCACCGGGACCGGTTTGGATGGGTTTTTCACAAATTTGGAATTCGGCAGGCCATTGGCGCGGAGGCGGCGATTTGCATCGGCCCAGAATGCCGGAGCGAGGGCGAGCCAGCGACCACGATCAATGACAACACGGAGTCCTGAATCAGTGAGGCTTTGAGGAACCGGAGCGCTCTCATCGTAGGCAGCTCCCTCCATCCGGTCCAGAGCGTCTCCACGATGCTCACTGATGCTGATGAGATCGCCTTTTCCCGATCCTTTTGGAACCTGAATCAAAAAGCCATGACGCGCTTCTTTGGCAAGAAAACCAAGGCCGGTGACTTTTCGATTCGGGGAAACTTTTTTACGAGGAGGCATGTGCTACTGGGTGACTCGATTGAGATCGAAGGACTGGTCACAGGATTTTAGCCAGTCGAGCAGTCCCTGGCCAGTAGGGAAATGCAAACTGCCAATTGTCATGCGGAGGTTTCCCCCGCCGACCATTTCCTGGAGCTTTTTCGCGACTTCCTTAAGTGCCGCTGCATCATAGCCGCCTTCGATCGCGCCGGAGTACTCTATATTTTGCGCTCCGTCGGAGCTTTCGGCGGTGATTCCGATATCGAAGGTAAGGACACGGTCGGCATTTTCCAATTTTCCGATCAAGTCCCAAACTGCTCCGGCCTCATCGAGCTTAGTGGTCTGGTTCCAACGAGCCGGAATCGCCGGATCAAGGGAGCGATCCTCTTCGCCTTTCTGGGGGATGGCGACGCGAATGGTCTCGGAGTTCAACTCATACCCGGGGGCAACTGCCATCGCACAGAGAACGCGGCAGCCGTCGGGAATGCGAACGGGTCCGTCGTAAACAGCAGAACCGGCACTGGTAGGCGAGGATCCGTCGGTGGTGTATCGGATCTTGACCTCTCCCGACTGGGGAAGCGCACGCAGCTCTACCTCGTAGTGGTCACCACGATGATGCAGGTGATATTTTACGCGGAGCCGGGCGGTCCACTCTTTGACCTTGCTCACGCGGGTGAAGTCTTCCGCATCGTAGGAAATGAAGCGATAGCGAAGACCGGTCGCCTCAAATCGGGTCGGGGTCGGGACCGGGCCGGAGGACGGGGTCGGGTCGGAGTCACCGGTTTCGAACGCGAGCGAGGTGGCATGGAGGGGCTCAATCTTCAAATAAGTGCGACCGTTTCCGTCTTCTTCTGAAGAGAGTTCCCGAATCGCCACCTCCGGGTCAGCCGGAGGAAATGGGCCACGACGGATGTGATTTCCCTCCTCCCGCCAAAGGCCCCGGCGCAGGCACTCCGCCTTTAGATCATCGAGAGCGGAACTCTTGTGAAGCGGCCAACTCGTGTTTACGGCTGCGGCACGCTTGAAGTCGGACCACAGGACGACTTTGCTTTCCGCCCCGCCGAAGAGTCGCGCCTCGGCTCGCGAACGAAAGCTGTCATCGTCGATCGTGGCGGTGAACTTCTGAGCGCTTTCCAGGGTATGCCGGATCGTCGCCTCCCCACTCGTATTACCCGCGAAAGCAAGATCGACACCGCTCGAGCGAAGGGCGGAATTGATCGAGGGATAAACGATCTGGTCAAACGCCTCCTTCAAGGCTGACGTAAACTGCAATCCCACTCGATCCCGGAGGATATCGAGGGCACGCCACTGCGGGTCATCGGCAGCAGTACTTTCCGCCTTGAGATCATCTTCAATGCTGTCGAGGGCTCGAGTCTGCCGCGCCGAATCAATGACCTGCTGAAAGGTGTCTCGCGATCCGGTCAGGAAGAGCACGCGGTTTTTATAAGCCTGCTGATTCCACCATTCCTGCCAGTCCGATGAGATGGGAAGCTGATTGGCCTGACCGCCGGGGCGAACAATAATGAGGGTGGTCTTGTCCTGTTCGATGTCGACCTCATCGGGTGGAGGAAGGACTTTCACGGTCTGGTAGCAATCTCGGAGCGAAGCGGCGAAGTAGTCTTCTAAGTGCTCGCGCAGCATGCGGTCCACGGTCTCGGAGTGAAGAGAAAGTGCCGTGGAGCGAAGCTTGGCAGCGAGATTCTGCTGATTTTTGAAGAAGAGACGTCCGTCCGCCGAGTTGTGCAGATACCAGGCTCGTGTCGCGAGCTTGTCGAGAACATTGGCTTTGAAGGTCGAGAGGTCCCGCCCTGGACGCTGGAGACAGTCGACGAGTTGATACTCGCGGAGCCCGTGGACAGCTCCCGGCGTGGTCGATAAAGATGCGATTAGAATCACGCGCGCCGCATCGGAGGCATCGGAATTCCCATTCGCCGCATCGATCTGCTCGACCTCGGCATCTCCCTCGTGAGCGATATCGTGCGCAATCGCTTCGCTCAGACTCGTGTTGATCGTACGGATCTCGGAGGCAATCTCATCGACATTCAAATCGATGTCATAGGGGTGAATCAGCTCCATACCGTCCGCCTTCTTCGATTTCCAGAGATCAGAGACGACAATTTGCATGAGTCGAATCACGCCCCTGGTTTGCTGAAAGCCCTCGTTTTCCTTGAACTTCCCCACCAGTTCCCGCAAATCCGGATGGAAGGGATAGGAATCGACCAGCCGTGTGTAGAGAGATTGAGGTGTCGTCGAGGTGAGATTCATCCGACCAGCCTCGGCCAGCGCATCGCGGTAGCTTTCGGCAACCTTCACGATCTCCCCCTCGGGAGCGATCGCAGAAAAAAGACGCTTCCGCAAAATGTGGTAAAGCTCGTCGCCGTTCGGGTTCACCGGTGTAATCGGGACGGCAATGCGTTTGGCCTCGGAGGTGATGCTGCCGACAGATCGGGTGAACGCAGCTTCGAGATTGGATTGCCCGACGCTGTAGTTTGATCCCGCCAAATCCGAGAGAACGAGGCAAACGTTCTCCATATCCGCAACAGCAACGAAGAGATTGGCGAGTGCGGCAGTGGTCACCGTGCCGAGGTTTGCGTTTCCGACAGGGACAGCGACAGCATATTCGAGATAGGGCGGCAACTCGTCGAGAAACAGCACTACCGGCTCGTCGCCAAAGAGTTGTTTCCAGGCTTCCGGGCCGGGAGCCTGCAGGAGTGGGGAGCAGTAACGAGCAAACTGCTCTCCTTTCCCCAGTTGCTCAGCAATCGAACCCCAGATTCCGCCGGGAGCATCGGTGCTGCGGCCATTGAATCCAACGACGTTACATTTCCCAAGCGATGGAGCCGGGTTCTCGTCTCCAAGGATCTTTTTGCGGAGATCCGGCTCACGCGCAAGCAGCCCCAGCGCAATCATACTGTGGGTCTTTCCTCCGCCCATGGCCTGGGAAAGAAGAAAAACCGAAGAGCCCGAGCCATTCCCGGCCAGATGTTTGAAGGCCCGTTCAATGAGCGTGCTCATTCCTGCCGTGAAGTAGTTTTCCTCGAAAAACTCTCCTCCGTTTACCTCTCCTCCCAGAAAAGTATCAAGACTGAGAACGGTAGCGCGACGGTCAGCCGCAAAAACAGAGGGTCGTGGCGTGCAATGCGATTGAAGTGACATCAATTTAGAAATTATCAGGGGAGTGAGTAAATAGCTTCTTGAGAGAGTAAACAGTATCAAGTCTTTCTGGCAACAGCGCTAGTCAGTTAGTACCTGCCGAATTACCAGCTTCTCTGGCACTAACTTCTAGCTCCACTGCGGTCCCATTGCTTGTAAGATGGATTAGGCATCGGGCGGCCCCACTTCCAGCCAAAGCACCCGCATACGCCGCCAGTTGCCCCGAATATCCCAACGCCTTCTCCTCCCAATCCTCCCTTTTCCCCGGGAAAATCTTGTGATCGAGGATAACCGGCCCGTCCGGGCCACAGGCCAGTCGCCCCGACCCCCTCCGGCTGGAGGGACACGGAGCGCCGTCACGGGAGCTGCAAAATAAGAGGCTCAAGGAACGTAGGCTAACAGATCGAGAAAATCAGGGGAGCGAAGATTCTCCGCAAATAAGTAAGGCAGATTTATTCCTCCCTCCCCTCTTCCTCACGCAGGATATCCGCCATCGGCGCACTCAAATCCGCAGAATTCGCATCCATCTCCCGCATCGCCCGGACCTTACGGCTCATCGCACGCTGTGACCCGCGCACCCCGGTTTCACCAACAGAGGCTGTCGCCGCGTTGTGGGCGTGGATATTCATCTGGGCCGCCGTGGCGATGGCGTCCTGACCGGCGGCGAGGAAAAGAAACTCCCAGCCGTCCTTTTCCTGACGCTTTCGGATCTTGTCGGCGATGTCCTGCCATCCATATTTGCACGAGGCGTTCTCGAGCCCATCGGTGAAAATCGCGAAGATCACCTGGTCGGGACGCTTCTTCTTCGGCAGATCCTGGATCCGCTTCTGAAAGCTCTTGATCGTCTTACCGATCGCATCGAGAAGCGCGGTCGTTCCGCGCGGACGGTAGGTCTCCTGATCGAGGCAGGTCACTTCACTGACCGGCAGGTTGTCGGCCGGGACCTCGTATTCATCATCGAAAAGCACCAGGGTGATCCGGGCGATGCCGTCGACCTCCTGCTGCTCACGAAGGAATTGATTGAAGCCGGCAACAGCGGCCTCGGCATGCGGATTCATCGATCCGGAACGGTCAAGGATGAAGGCGATTTCGGTGACGGGTGGTGTCGTGGGTTTCGTGCTCATATCCAAAATTGCCACAGGGGGTGGGACAAACGCAGGGGGATGGGCTCATTTCGACGAGAGCCGCTGCTGCATTCTATTTTGAAGCACTCTCATTGAGATTGTAATAAAATCGATCGAGAAGCCGATATCGTTCCTCAGGTTCATGAACCTCTTTCAGGAGCGAGGCAAAGACAGCCCGAAACGGAATGTCGGCGTGTTTGATATGAGAAGGCATCTTCCGGGACTCTTTGGCTTCCCGGCTGATGCGCTCGTAATCCTCCTGCGAAACGCAGAAATCCTCTTCAGTGATTGTCTCGCGTTCCTCCTCGGAATATTCCCCGCAGAATCCCATCTCCTCGGCATGAATCGTTTCCCAGGACGTGCCCTCCAAGCTGCGGCGCTCAAGACTTTCCATGTCATCGAGGAGGATTCCCATCGTATCTCCGAGGTCGAAAACCGCAGACTCCGCCCCGTCTTCCGACGAATATCTCTCGACCATGGCCTCCTGACACTCCGGCACCGGGATATCCGTTTGGTAGAGGTAATCGGCGAGCCAGCGCAGGTAGAAACGGTAAGACTCAGACGTGGACGCGACGCCAATCTCTTCTCCCTGCTCATCCGTGGGGACAGTCCAATCAACCCAGGCCCGGGGCGGTGGTGGTAACATCATGATTTCATCCTACACCGGGGGTGGGTCAACCGCAGGGTCAGGGGGGTGGAAAGATTCGTCATTCTACGGGTGAAAAATGACGAGTTTAGCATCGGACCACTACGGGGTGACCCATGGTGTATAGTTCTCACGATGCCAGCGAAGAAAGCCGCCCCAAAAATCAGGAAATCCCGCAAGGGCGATACCCGCCGCCCTATCGAACGGATCTTCACAATTCACGAGGCGATTCAACGGGGCCGGTTCCCGAATTGCCGCCAGCTCGCCGAGCAGATCGAGGTGACGCAGAAGACGGTCCAACGGGACATCACCTTCATGCAGAATGACTTAGGCCTCCCTCTCGCCTACGACGGGGCGAAGCACGGGTATTTCTACGAGCGGCCCGTGCATGAATTCCCCATGATGCGATACACGGTGGAGGATGTCGTGGCGCTTTTTCTGGCACGGAAAGCGGTGGAGCCGCTCCAGGGATCTCCGCTGGAAGCGACGCTGCGGGACAGCTTCAAGCGGCTCTCCGGGGCTTTGCAGGGAGAAGTCTCTTTTCACTGGTCGGATCTCGATGAGGCCTTCTCGGTCAAAGATCCCGGGGTCGTCCCGGCCGACGTTCGCCTCTTTGAAAAGGTCGCCCGCGCCGTGCTGGAATGCCGAACTCTCCGATTCGACTACCGTAAGATCGAACGGGAGGACTGGGAATCACGATCGGTCCGTCCTTTCCACGTCGCCGATTTCGATGGCGGCTGGTATGTGATCGGGTATGACGAAGATCGCAAGGCGAGACGCACCTTTGCCTTGCAGCGGATGAAGGCGGTGCGGGTGATGAAGACTCGTTTTGCACGTCCTGCCGACTTTGCTCTGACCGAACATCTCGGCGGAAGCTTCGGGGTCTGGCACAATCCCGAGGACAAGGAAAAGCGGCAGCGCATTCGCCTGCGGTTCACCGGCTGGGCTGCGAGAATGGTTTCCGAGCGACGCTGGCATCCAAGCCAGCAGACAAAGTGGATGGGCAGGAAAGAGGAAGTTCTCGAAATCGTATTCGATCTGAGCGGTTTCGAGGAAATCAGCCGCTGGATCCTGAGCTGGGGTCCACAAGTCGAGGTGATGGAGCCGGCAACACTTCAACAGACAATTCGTGCTTCCCTCGCGGCGAGCCTGAAAAACTATAGCTAGGACGCCCTTTAATTTTTACAATTTGCTTAGAAAACAATGATCGCATTTCAAATTGGTCAGCAGGTCCGCTGCGTAAACGGGAGGGTCTCCGGTGGATTCTGGGAGTGGGGAAATGAATGTCCCGCCACAGGAATCGTCTATACGATCAGGGCGGTGAATTTGGGTCGGCACCCGGAATCCGGCTACTGTGGGGTTGGTCTTCTTCTCGAAGAAATCAGGAATCCATCCGACACTTATCAAGAGGTGATTTTTGATGCCCGCAAATTTGTTCCCCTATCAAACGCGGAGCATGATGCGATTTCCCGGGAAGCGGACACAACACTCAACACAAGCCCCGAACGTTTGGGAAATCTCCGGTGACCAAATGACCTCCCCCTTCCCCAACTCTTACTGGCTCGAACCGGGTCGCATCCTCTGCGGCGAATATCCCCGCGACTTTGATGACCTCGAAGATCACGAAGGAATGAGCGCGATCCTCGGCGCCGGGGCTCGTGTCTTTATCGATCTGACAGAGGAAGGCGAGCTGAAGCCCTACACGACCATTGCCTTGGATGTAGCAGGTAAACTCGGCATCGATTCTGAAGAACTGGAATTCCATCGGTTTCCGATCCGCGATGTTTCCGTTCCGAAAAGTCAGGAAGAGATGCGCTCCATTCTCCGGACGATCCGGCTGGCCCGGCACCAGGGCAAAACGATTTATCTCCATTGCTGGGGCGGGCGCGGGCGGACCGGAACAGTGGCAGGGTGTGCGCTGCGGGATCTCTTCGATCTCGACGGTGAAGAAGCATTGGCCCTGCTCGTCAACCGCTGGCAGGCCTGCGCCAAATCCGAGTGGTCAGAAAGCCCGGAAACCGATGAGCAAAGAGGGTTTGTTCGGTCATTCAACCCTGTTGAGTCGAGGGAAAATCAGATCCGCAGTGCCCTGCTCGGAGCAGCTGTCGGAGATGCCCTGGGTGTCCCTGTCGAGTTCGCAGGACGGGAGTCGAGGAAGAATGATCCTGTCACCGATATGCGGGAATTCGGCAGCCACCACCAACCGGCGGGAACCTGGTCGGATGACACTTCGATGATTCTCGCCACCATGGAAGGATTTCTCAAAGCAGGAGGCTACTCGCCAGTTGCGGCGATGGAGGAATTCTCCGCATGGCTCAATAGCGCAAGGCACACCCCGCACGGTTCTGTCTTCGATGTCGGCAATGCCACCAGTCAGGCCATTCGACGTTTTGATTCCGGAACACCCGCTACGCAGTGCGGAGGATCAGAGGAGTGGTCGAATGGGAATGGCTCGCTCATGAGGATCCTGCCGGTGGCGCTTGCCTATGCCAACGATCCGGATCTCGTCGAAAAGGCCTCGCAAATGAGTGCTCTCACTCATGCCCACGAGAGGTCACGGATGAGCTGCGCCTTTTTCTGCCTCGTCGTCAGTGAATTGCTTCATGGCAACCCGATCCAGGATTCGGTTGCCTTTGCGTGGCAAGTCATGGACATGCGATGGGATTTCTCCCTCGACGAGCGCCCCCGCTTCGAGAGTTGGCATCCGGACCCACTCTTCTCAAGGGAGGAATCGGACATTCACGGAACCGGGCACGTTGTTGACACGCTGGAGGCGGCCCTCTGGCTCAATGAGAAACACGATACCTTCCGTGAGGCCGTCCTCGGCGCGATCAATCTCGGAGACGACACCGACACGACCGGCTGCGTGACAGGTGCCCTTGCCGGGTTGATCCATGGGGAGGACGGTATCCCCGTCGATTGGAGGGAGGTCCTGGTGAAGCGCTCCGAGCTTGAGAGACTCGCGGTTCGCTTTGCCAAGTTCTGCAGGGAGCAACAACCAGAGGGTCAGGGAAAGGTGGTTTCGTGAGGGTGCTCAACTGGAACACCGAGTGGGCGAAGCCGGGCTCGACACGGGGAGACCGGGTAACAGATCAGATCGCCACCCACCAACCTGATGTCGCTTGCTTGACGGAAGCCTATCCAGACATCGTTCCGGAAAACGGCCATGTAGTCACCAGCTCTGACGAGAGTAGCTATGAAAACGAAGGAGGGCGGAGAAAGGTAATCCTCTGGAGCCTAGACCCGTGGACCGATGTGTCGCAGGCGGAAGAATCCAAACTCCCCGGAGGCCGCTTCATCTCCGGAGTAACGGCAGGCTATCGTATCGTCGCACTCTGCATCCCCTGGAGCATGGCTCATGTTTCCACCGGGAGACGTGACCGCAAACCGTGGGAGGACCACCTGACTTTTCTCAAGGGCCTCGCACCGATCCTCGCCGAGCTTCGCCGCTAGCCTGAGCCGCTGCTTGTCTCAGGCGACTGGAATCAGCGGATCCCCCGAACACGACAACCTGATATAGCTTTCGAGTCGCTCATGGAAGCGCTCGAAGGTCTCGACATCGCGACACCCGGGATTCTTCCAGAAATTGGTGAACCCTTTATCGATCATCTCGCGCTCACGCCCTCCCTCAAAACACCCCCCCTGCGAGTTCTCCCAGCGCGGGGCGAAGACGGAAAACCTCTCTCCGATCACGTGGGCTATTCTCTAGACATTTCCGGCCACGACGTATGACACGGAAACAGGTCTGTATGACAGCGACTCAACTTTCTTTGATCCCCTTCTCCCTGTTTTGTGGAGGAATGGAAGATAAGATTGATATCAAAGCCGTCTCGCAACGTCACGTCTCCAGCATCGACAAGCTCTACCGGATGCATGGTGGACTGTCCTCGGAGCTGATCTCCTATGATTCCGGCGTCATCGAGCTGGAGATTCGTAAAGGAAAACGGTGGCCAAAGACTCCGGAGGTGACGGCCCGGCAACTCGCCGAATGCTGGAAGTCCCGCAATCGGGAACTCTCCGACGCGGTAGCCTTTGTCGTCCACATCTACGAGGAAAAGACACCGACGGGATTTTCCGTTCCCGCTGATCAGCTCAAGAACAAAGACGCCATTTCGGTTCTTGCCGAAACCATTCGCCAAATGATCGAGGCACCAAGGGCGGATATCCTCATCGCGACGGTGCGGGGACGTTTCGATAATCCCCGGCCCGCGAACTCGTAAACCCGCGACACCTCAAACACATGATCTCATCCATCCGGCACATTCCCCACAGCAGCACGGAAATTCCGGCGCAATATCGGGAGCCGTTTCTCCTTTCCGACGACGGCCTTGCCCGGGAACTGCTGCGAATGACGGATTCATTCCATACGCCTGAATGGCTTTTGGAGGCAGCGCGCGAGGGGTTCTCCCGGGTAGGATTTTCAGTGGAAATCGATACCCCCCTCTCAGGCGCCCTGACACCGGCGAAGCACTACCGGAGCGGGAAAAGCGTCCACGCTCTCATGATCGAGGTCCGCCGGGATCTCTACATGGATAAGGAAACGGGTGATCGATCCGGGCAACTCGGGGAAGTAAGGAATGCCATTCAGAAGATAATCGAGAGGCTGGAGAAGACACTGGAAGCCCGCCGAGCTACCTCGCCCACCCCCGGCAAAATTCACCCACCGCGCCCATCCAACTCATCAGCCCCGAAAGACCAGCCATGAAACGACGGCACTTCCTCTCTCTAGCCGGCATCTCCGCCGGATCCTTCCTCATTCCCAGGAGCACGGTCCGGCAAATTCAGGAAATCTCACAGGGGAACGCCGACCCCCTCATCCTCGTTCCTGAGCGCGCCGATCTCGACCTCATCGCCGTGGAGGATTACGGAGCCTACTCATTCGAGTTCGGGGAATCGGAAGACGATGTCGAGCCCCCGAGCCTCGCCGAGTTCATCGATGGCCGCGGGTATAATCCACACGAGAAGGAGGAACTCCTCTCCTTTCTTGAAGAATGGGGCTACACCGATCCGGAAGCCGACGAGGAAGAGAAATCCGATACGCTCGACAGTTTCCAGCTCAATCTCGACGAGCCGATTACGGACGGATTCTTTGATCACTGGATAGAGTGGGACTACGCCCTCCGCGAGAGCCCGAAAGCGCAGGCCTATTCCTACCTCGAATCGCTCCCCCTTGAGAACAGTTCCTCCATGGAGGGGTTTTCCCTGGGGGAACTCTCCTTTATCCAGGGGGATCGGCCGGGATCCAATCTGACCTGGGTCGAGGCTGACTGCATAGAGGCCGTCGTCAGCCTGCAGCATCGCTTAAATGAACTGGATACCGGAGTGCAGATCTCGTTCCGGAAGGCCTAGCTGTTCTCCGATAGAAGCCAGCCCGATCCTTACTTGCCTGTCAGGATCAGAAACGCTTCAATCATCCCGACCATTTTCACTCCCTTCATGAAAGTCATCGCCTGGAACCTCGCCCATCAGGTCAAGAAACGCCCCATCCCCGATTACATGGTCGAGGTGATTCAGGATCTCGAAGCCGACACGGTTCTCTTCAATGAATATGTCGATGAGGGAATTCGTGAGCCCTTCAAGGAGGCGATGCGCGACGCCGGTTATAAATGGCAGGCGGTCTCCCCCACCCCGGCAGTTCACAACCAGATCTACGCCGCCTCACGGTTTCCTTTTTCGGTCGGAGACCTGCAGCCTCCGCAGTTTGACGGGTCCGCTATTTCCAACTTTCTGCACCTGAAGTTCGACGACTTCCCTGTAGAGATGGTTGGTGTAAGGGCACCGGCCTACTCTAAGGCGGCTGACAAACACGCCTACTGGGCTGAGCTCGCCGGCATCATGGAATCAGCCAACGATCGGAAGATCCTCTTCGCCGGTGATGTGAATTACGATCCATTCAAAAAGGCAAAACAGCCCGATGCGAAGACCGTCCCGTTCCACCTTTGCGATGGCTACGTTATCCCGAATCCGAGAGGCGACTGGAGCTACCTTGCCTACAGTGGAAATGGTTTCAAGATCGATCACGTCATGCACACCCCGGAGGTCGAGGTCAGCAAGGTTGAATATCTCGATTGGATCCGGGGACGCTTTCTCGCCGGTGAGAAGATCAAGAAGCCGGTGTCAGATCATGCGGTGCTGCGATTTGATGTCGGCTACTCGCCAGCATCCAGCTGAGACAGCAGAAAATACACACAGTCAGGACAAATAAATCGCCTTTGATAGGTGATATCCTCACGCCCCCCTCGAATTCCCATCGACCGTTTTCGTTCCGAGGTCTCCCGATTCCAAAAGAGAATTCCCTTCTCTAGCTGAATGGCCTTGCGGAGGTCCTCTTTTGCAAGGTTTCCATACCTGCGGTCCTCACCCAGCTTGAAACAGCTTCCACAAAGCCTGCAGGTGCCCAAGTGGAGACATTCCAGCATCCGAAGCCGAAAGTTCGCATAAGGGTCGTAGTAGGGACTGGAAAGAATTTCTCGAATATGAGTGCCCTCAATCTGAATCAGTCCAATTCCAAGATTGCTGGCAATCTGCGTCTCCTCGTGAGAAAAGCCCTCATCTCGAACATCCGCAAGGTAGACTCGATTCGCATAAACCTTGTATCCGTAAGCTTGTCCACAGGAAGTCGCGAAAGCCGAGCGGCCCGCTTTGACTTCGACCCCGATAATCTCAACTTCACCGGAAAGGTCACCACCGACATCCCGGACCCCGACAACATCAACACGGCTATGCTTGAGACCCTTGTTGATTCCTGTCTCGAAGCACTTGTGCTCCTCCTCAAGCCATCTTGCTACGTTGGGGTAAAGGTCTTTCTCTCTCATGGTATTGACGTTGGTCGATTTGATGATGCTTTACGATTCACTCAACCGTTTCAGTCTTGGTCGAAAGGTGTTCACGAAGCGATTGATCGCATCGCAAAGGAATTCGAGAATCTCTTCCCGGTTCTCGGGATTTTTCGCGCCCCCCTTTCCATAGATTCGACGGGTACTCACGCTGCAGAGCTTGCTCACCGAGGCATCCCTCCACTCGATAGGCATTCCGATCTCTTTTTCAATCGTTTCCTTCTCTTCTTCGAGGCTCTCATACAGACGGTCGCCCAATTCCCCGGAGGCGAATCGCAGGTAGACGCCCACCATACCTTTCGCCTGCACGAAAAAAGCACTCACCCAGACCTGTCCTCCGCTCGGGGGCATTGAGAAGAAAATGTTTCCGCTTCGGGTCACGTTCGCTACGGATTGCTGAGGATCATCCAAGCTGATACGGTCAAGAAGCTCCGTCCAAAACTCCCGATACCATGCTTGATTCTCGTCATCCTCAGAGAACTCGTCCCCGGCCTCCACTTCGCTGCTTGCGGTGATTCGGTCGTCGCGAATCTCGAAGACAGAGCGCTCGATAATCTCCGTTTTCGCCAGCACTCGAGGCTGAACGAACAGGTCGCCACCATTCCTCTGATAGAGTGCCATCTCCACCATTCCGAGCGTGTATTCAGAGGTTCCCGTCTGCTGAAGGAACGACGCGATGGACGCAGCTCCCTCCTTGATTCCGTCCCCGACCACAAGCAAGAGGAACTGCCCCCGCTTCAGCGAACGTGAGACCGTATCAACAAAGATTGATTCATCCATGTCGCAGCCACCGGAGCGGGCGATCTCGTAAAGAACATTCCCTTTGCGACCTGTGGCTCGGGCAATCTCCCGCTGGAGGTCGTCATATTGCCAGCGCTGCAGCTCCTTCGCGTAGTCGAGGATCTGTCCAATCACCTTGCGCCGCGCCTCAGGGTTCCTCCAAAGCTTGGCCTCGATAATCACGAGACGCCCATTGGCCGTGATCATCAGGGCATCGAGTGGCCCCGCCGGAGTGGACAACTCCTTGCAGACGGGGATCGGATTGAGGTATCCCGTATCGATCTCGTTCACGGGAAGGCAGCTGGGAAAATCAAAGGCAAGATTCCGAATGTAGTCCTCGCTGAGGTCGTCGTTTGCTTCCAAGTCCCCGATCATGATCCGGGACAAGGGTTCCGTGTTGCCGCCTTCGATCAGGAGAGGAGTGCCGTAGTAGTTATTTGCCATTTCAGAGTGCGTTCAGGTTAGGGATCGGAACATTGCAGTTCAAGCCTCTCCGCGTAGGTTCGGCGCACGGGAATGCGGCGACACACGTTCTGACCAAGTAAAACTCCGTTCAAATAGGAGCATTTTTCACTCTACTAATCGCAAATGATGTAGGACAGCGGTGGGGAGACCCCGGGAAAATACTCCCGATTAGGGGGCGTGCTGACTGGACATTCACGAACAGTTCACCGAAAACACATTCATGGCCCGCTGGTTTTACAATCGACCTTCCGAAAATTGCGACAAATCCGAGGTGAAGGTCGCTACCAAACTTCGAAGGCTCAGCAAACGCTGGGTCATTCGGTGGGGGTTCTACTATGAGGATAACAAAGGAGTGCGGCGTGAGGGGGACTTCCTCCTCTTCGACCCCATGCATGGACTACTCGTCCTGGAGGTGAAGGGCTTCCGTCTTCGTGGATTCGCTCCCACAGGAAAATGGGAAGGCGATCCGGGCAGCGACAAGGATCATCCGATCTACCAGCTCGACCAGGAATTCGCAGCTGTCCTGAAAGCATTGAACGACGTGCAGCCCGGCTGGCGCCCCGTTGCCAAGGCACTTTGTCTGCCCAACGAGGTCATTCCCGAGGGTCAGAAGACCTACCAGGACATTCCCCGCGAACTCATTGTCGATGGTCGTGATCTCGAAAAGATCGACTCGATATTCGGGCGATTCTTTGACGGAGAGCAACCCCGCAACATCAAGCAGCACCGCGATGTCTTTCTGCAGGCCTATGGCAAGGGCGGCAGCCCGGAGGAACTGAAACATTTCATCGACCACAACGAGGTCATCTTCCGCAAGCAACTCACTCGCCAATACCAGATGCTCGACATTCTTGAAGGCAATCAACAGCTCTTCATCGAGGGTGGGGCCGGAACGGGGAAAACCTGGAACGCGGTGGAAAAGGCGGCCCGGCTGGCGGAGGGCCGCCCCGCGGAGGCCGGTGAGGGCGCTGACGTGCTTCTGCTCTGCTACAACATCGCGCTCGGACGCTTCCTGAGGGACATCGTCGCTCGCCGAAAACTGGAACGGGGAACCATCTCCGTATACCAGTGGGAAGAACTGGCCGATCATATTCTGGAATCCTGTGGCATGGAGAACAACCCTCCGGCGGCGGATGCCAGCTACGAGGAAAAGCAGCAATACTTTGACCACGACCTTCCCGGCCTTCTTCTCGAATGTGTCCGCGATGAGGAGTTTGCCGATCACCTCCCCCGGTTCGACGCGCTCGTCGTGGATGAAGCCCAAGACCACGACACCGCTTTTCCGGAAGCGCTCAATGACAACGGAGCCCACACGCAATGTGGCTGGTGGTCGATCTACTTCGCCCTTCTCCGGGAGGGTATAGCGGCCCCCGCCACGCTCTTCTTCGACCAGGCCCAGCGCCCGCCCTTTCGAGGATCGGGAGGATTCGACGCACAAGTGTTGGCCCATGAATTGAGTCAGCCAGCCTTTGCCCGTCTGCCCCATGCTCTTCGCTACACCCAACCCATTTACGACTTCCTGCTCACACTCAACGCCCCGGGCACAGAGCGATTGCTTGCACAGCTATGCGAACCGGAGGATCTCCCGGAAGGACCCGAAGTGGTAGCGGTGAATCTCGAAGATCCCACTGCCGATCAAGTTCGAACCGCCGTGGAGGACATCATCAAGAACTGGGTTGAGGATGGTTATTGCCAAGCGGAAGACATTCTCATTCTCCACGTCCGCACCCATTTGTCTGCCAGTGCGCTCGGTCCCTGCGAGTCGCTCGGAGGATTGCCGCTCTTTGAATACGGTGATGTCGCAGCCGGAGAGCAGAAATGCATCCGCCATCTTTCCATCAACCGGGCGAAAGGCCTCGACTCGCTTGCCGTGATCATGATCGGCGTGTGGCCTTTCCAAAACATCCGACATACTGACGGGCAATACACCTACTTCATGGGTGCGAGCCGGGCGAAACAGTTGCTTGGGATCGTGCATGGGTGAATAAGCCTCCTTCTGAATTACCTGAGAATTGGATTCACTACCCTTGACAGAATTCCCAATGCGTCACCTATCCAAATCAAAAATCATCTCCTACCGCCAATGCCCGAAGCGACTCTGGCTGGAAGTCCACCGGCGCGAACTCCGTGACGACTCGGGATCGGAGGTGGTCTTCGCGATCGGGAACGAAGTGGGCGACGTCGCCCGGCAAGTCTATGACAAGAACAGGGACGGCGTCTTTCTCGACCTCGACGAGATCGGGTTCTCCGAAGCGTTTCGACGTAGCGAAGAACTGCTCGCTGAGGGGAAAGTGGCCGTGTTCGAAGCGGGCGTTCGTGCGGGCGGTGGTCTCGCCTTCGCCGACGTCATGCTCCCCGACGGCTCGTCCGATTCCCCTCGCTGGCACATGATCGAAGTGAAGTCCTCGACCTCGGTGAAGGACTACCATCGGGACGACGTCGTGGTGCAGACTTACATCGCGACGGCGGCCGGAGTCGAACTCGCCTCGATTGCACTCGCCCACATCAACAACGAATTCGTCTATCCGGGTGATGGCGACTACCGGGGGCTCTTTCATGAAGAGGACCTCACCGAAGAAACGAGGGAGCGGCTCGGCGAGGCTGCTACCTGGATTAGGGAGGCGCAGAAGGTGGCGGCACGCGAGGAAGAACCTGCGATCAACACCGGTTCGCATTGCAGGGATCCCTTTGAGTGTCCCTTCCTTGCCTACTGTGACCGCGACAAGGAGGTGGTCGAATACCCTCTTACTTCCCTGCCTCGATTCACGGTCGCCAAGCGGGAAGCCTGCGAAGCAAAGCAGATCAGTGACCTGCGCGATGTTCCCGATGATGAGCTGAACGCCACGCAACTCCGGGTGAAGACGGCGACCCTCGCTGGCGAGGCATGGTTTGATGCAGAGGGCGCGGCAGCTGATCTCGCTCCTCATGGTTTCCCGGCCTGGTTTCTCGATTTCGAAACGGTCTCCTTCCCCGTACCCATCTGGAAGGGGACGCGCCCCTACCAGCAACTCCCCTTTCAATACAGCCTGCATCGGCTGGACGAATCCGGCGAACTCAGTCACGAGGCGTTCCTGGACCTGGGCGGAGAGGACCCCGGGGAGCTCTTTGCCAAATCCCTCGTCGATCAGTGTGGCGACAGCGGCCCGGTATTTGTCTACAACGCCGGCTTCGAACGGAGTGTCATGAGCAAGCTCGCAGAGCGATTTCCCGAATACGCTGCGGGACTGGAAGCCATCATTGATCGTCTTGTCGACCTACTCCCTATCGCCCGGAATCGCTACTACCATCCCGATCAGCACGGCAGCTGGAGCATCAAGGCCGTGCTTCCCTGTCTCGTGCCCGATCTCTCCTATGGAGATCTCGAAGGCATCGCCGACGGCGGCATGGCATCGGTGGCCTATCGCGAAGCAATCAACGAATCGTCATCAGACGAAAGGCGAAAGGAGATTGAGAAGGAACTACTCGAATACTGTCACCTCGACACACTCGCGATGGTGCGGATGTGGGAAGTGTTCCGAAGTGAAGGTGGAAGGCTAAACAATTAGCCGTTCTCTTGGTAGCTGGGTGAACACCGTGGCCCAACCGTTTTACAATCACCCTCCCTACTGTGACAGAGTAGAGATCGAAGTCGCCAACAAGCTTCATCGGCACACAGCCTTCCTCCCCGCCTCCAGGCGCAAGAATATTCATCCAAGTGAATATTTCTTCCAGAAGCCTCCAGTTAGAGAAGAAAGACCATAAAATATTCATTTTGATGAATGTTTCATCAACCGAACAGTTGACTAGAGAGGAATATCGCCGGAATATTCACTACGATGAATTTATCTTTGCGTAAACAATGAACCCTCAGGAACTCGGACAAGTTCTCCGTGATCGCCGGAGGCTCACGAAAGTCACGCAGAGCGATCTCGCTGACCTCAGCGGCTTGTCGGTCCATACCTTGAGCGACTTGGAATCTGGAAAGGGTAATCCCACCTTTGATGTTCTTTCGAGACTTTGCGACGTGATGGGCCTCGAAATCCAACTCGTTACCCGCACACCCAAGCTGCCCTTTAACTCTGAAAATGAGATTACCTCATGAAAATCATTTCATGAGGAGAGGCATTGTCAGAGTCGGCGGCGCCCCGGCCGGCCGGATCGAGGAAACTCCCAAGGGGTTTCTATTCTACTACGAACCTGAATACCTGACTCTGAGGGATGCCGTGGCGGTAAGTCTCACACTCCCTCTTCAGTCGGAGCCTTTCGAATCTCCCCATCTCTTCGCGTTCTTTGAAGGGCTCCTGTCCGAGGGCTCGCTTCGAAGCATGCAGTCCCGGAATTACAAAATCGATGAAGACGACAGTTTTGGCTTCCTCCTGCACACCACTTCGGCAGACGTCATTGGAAATGTCACCGTGGAACCCGACGAGGAGAAATCATGAGTCATCTCCCTTATCCTAAGAACCGGTGTCTCAGCACCTTGCGAGAAACCCGGGGACAACCGTGGAGCCGGGGTGCCGTCACCAACCTGTGGGACGGTCGCAAGGTCGCTCCCATCCTCGACTTCGATCTGCCTGAGTTTCACCAATTCCGGGTCGAGCACTCGGACCGGATCTCCATTTCCGGCGTCCAGGAGAAAGTCTCTGTTCGCATCGAGAACGGCAAGCTGGTGCCGACCGAGTCGGACGGCCAGTATATCCTAAAGCCGGTCCCATCCATGCCATCGCTTGAATCCCGGGAGCAAGTGCCCGCCAACGAACATGTTTCCTTGCAGATTGCGGCCCGGGCATTCGGGATCGATGCGCCCCCGAACGGGATTGTATTTTTCAACGACGGTTCGCCCGCCTACATCGTGAAGCGGTTCGACCGGGATCCAGCCACTGGTGAGAAGCATCCACAGGAAGACTTTTGTCAGCTATCAAACCGGAGCAAAGCGACCCACGGCCAAAACTACAAATACGACGGAAGCTACGAGGAGCTGGGCAATATCCTGATGCAGTATTGCGGAGCCTACGCCATTGAGATCGAAAAACTGTTTCGACTGATTGTTTTTAACTACCTCATCGGAAACGGGGATGCACACTTCAAAAATTTCTCGCTCGTTCCTACGCCGCACGGCGACTTTGTGCTGAGCCCCGCTTATGATGTCCTCAACACAAAGCTGCATTTGCCAACCGAGAGCTCGACGGCATTGGATTTTTTTGCGGATGACTTCGAGACGGAAGCCTTTCAGCAGAATGCCTTCTACTCTGGAGCTGACTTTCTCGAGCTTGCCGACCGTTTCCAAATGAAGCCTGATCGAGCAGCCACTACCTTGAGATCGATCGAATCTTTTCCGGAAAAAGCCGAGGCTCTTGTAAGGGTTTCAATGCTGTCCGAGATGGCTCAGGATACCTACATGGCCGTTGTCAGAGACCGTGCTCGAGCGGTTGCAATAGGGATCTGAACTGTCCTCACCAGATCAAGGACTCAGTTCTTCCCTCTCCCTTTCTCAAGGTCACATCCACGAAAAAAACGGGCACCAGCTCCGTGTCCCGGGGCATCGCCTCGGCTCAGATCAGCTCCCTTCTTTGATCGCTTACCTGATCAAAGGGGAGCCCAAAAGATTTCCTCCCAATTACTAACCTCAAAGCTCAAAATCGCGTGTAAAGCCCTGCAAATCGGAGTGTCTCGCAGTCTTTAAGACCCTTGTAACTCATTAACTATGAATGACTTTGAAAAACATAGCAACTACACAAACGCGATTATAAGTCCCCTGCTCTAACCACTGAGCTACAGCCCCTTTCCTCCCGCATGAAAGTCGGAAGAATCGCCCCGTTTTCGATTTGGGGCAAGGAGTTTACACCCCCTCAATCCCGGGTGGACCGATGCGCCGATAAAAACTCCTTGAAGAAGGAAATGCCTGTCAGTAACGAGGATCTCGGTATCGCAGGAACTTCGAAAGACATGCCCCAAGATTTCTTGGCGAGCGCACTGGTCCGGGTAGTCAAAGAGTTCTCCGTTGTATACTACGCCGACAGAATAATCTTCTTTAAAGATCGGCTGCTGCCCATCTGATAATCCAACGAAACTGAATCGTCGCGAGGCGAGCCCGAGACCAGCACGAATCAGTCCCCCGCCTTCGTCGGGACCACGATCCATGATGACACTGCCCATGCGGTCCAGTGTTTCATGGGAGATGTCCCGCTCATCGGCGAGAACAATGATTCCTGCAATTCCGCACATTAGTGTCCTCTGCGAACCTGAACGTATTTCATACGTTTACCCATTACGACACGCTACCCGAACAGTTGTGACTTATTTATGCGTTTATCCGGTGCGGGAGAGTAATTCCAGCTGCCGTAATAAATTTCAAATCGTGCTATTCTATTTCGATCAGGGCATACATCCCCTGCAGGTGATCGGCTAGAACCTCGTATTCAATCCATCCGGGCTTGCGCAACGGGTCGGCGTAGAAAACATCTTCAAGTTCCTCGTTGTAGCCCAGAATTACCCCTGCATGGCCACTTTCGAGGCTGATTTTATTCCGATTTCGACGAAGCTCCCGTTCCAGTTCTTTATCAGGATCTTCCAGAGTTCGAAAATACTGATAGGATGCCATGTATTCGGTGACGGCTCCAAAAGCGTGAATAGAGATGAAGAGCGGACAACCCTCGTCGATTCGCTCTTTGATGTCGTCGAAGGATAGTCCTCCTTTCGATGTCACAAGAGATCTTCCATCCAGTCGAAACGGCTCCTCTGATTTCCTCTCCTCGATCTCGTCAAGAATCGTCTGCAAGCCCATCGTCAATCCCGCGTCGAAAGTTCCGCCATCGCTTGTTGACGAAGCTTTCCCGAGCATTTGTGCGTTGGAGGGAATTCCGGCATGATTCAAAATCGTGGTGGCCGCCGTCGGGTAACAATTCATATTCCCCTGACGGTGAATTTCAGTGTGAATCAGCACATCTACAGAATTCGGTCCACCTCCCGTCATCGGAATCTGCTCTGGTAGCGCGTTTCCCGGCAAGTAATTAACCTTTCCGTCTGCTCCGATGTTCAAGATATCCAGAAAGGTGTAATCTTTACGACTGGTATTCAGCAGGAAACCGACTAATTCAGCCTTCCAGAACCGCACTTCTGTATTCGCCGGAGAAAAATAACGGAACGTTTCCGGCGCTCCGAGTAGTTGGGTGAGAATCTCAATTATGGCATCTGATTCGTCCCGGATATCGCTGCGATTCAGACCTCTCTCTGCGGTTTGCATATTGGAGAAGAGAAAGGAGATGCGATTCGTTTCTAATCCGGATCTTCCGTGAACCTCAACTTCCTTTGCAACCAGTCCGAAAATTTCCAGATTGTCTCCAAATCGGGAGTTGAGTGCGATGTGGTTATCGTTCTGCTGTACCTGCAGGCCCAAACGCTGAAACACTTCATCCGGCCCGTCATCAGAAAAGCCGTTTCCGTCAAATAAATTCAATCCGGCTGCGGTATTGAGATTTTTCTGGAGGGCAGAAAGTGGGCTGTTTTCTGATTTCTTTTCGAGATTGTCCGATCTCGTAAGCGCAGCTAATTTGAGAGCAAGGATGCGTGATTGTGCTGAAAGGCGGGATAGTGGTATTTCATGAACGTTCACATTGCCTGCTGAATCCACCGCTCGCAGAGTAACTACATCGTTAGCCAGGGACACGACTTCCGCTTGAATGGAAACCCCGCTCGTTCCCGTAAAAGTGCTCCATTTCCCGTCCTCCTCTGCTTTGGAAAGAGAGAAGGGTGCCAGAAATAGCAGGCAGGGAATGGCAAGTTTGGAAACGGTCATGATGGGGGGATTTTACCGCTACGAGAAGGAGTGAGTCAATCCTCTTGAGTGTGGCAGTAAAAACTTTTTCGCTCAGAAGCAGGCAGGGCGAGTGAGGCGAATCCTGTACAGCGTCGCGCTTATTCTTCGATTGCCGGGATTACTTCGACACAGAAGGGTTCACATCGATCCTTTTATTTTCCCGCCGTACAGTCGCCGCGTTGTCTCTATTGGATATCAGCGGTTTTCTCGCTGGAGCAATCATAATTAGTCCCGAGTTTCAACACCTCCGTCAGGCTGGGCCGCGTGAGTGGTCTACATATCCCGCGGAGCCGGACGCCGCATCGCTCGATGTCTCTTTCTATACCCCGGACCCGACTCGCTTTTCTGTCCTTACATTGAGAAAGAGAGATACCAGGCAAGTATGGGATGTTATTCTGAATGGGGAAAAGATCGGAGTTCTTCCGCAGGACCACAACCATTTGGAGCATGGCCTCCGCCTTCCCGCTGACCTTCTCCGGGCTTCGGGTAACAGACTTGAGATTGGGACTGATCCGGATGGCCCCGATGATATTATGGTTGGTCATATTGCGCTTCACGAGAAAGAGGGATTTCTAAGAAATGAAAAGGAGGCTCTCTTCCAGAAGCGGGGATATCAGCGGGCCGTCTCGGCATTCTCGACTTTATTGAAGCTGACCGCAGTTAACCGAGTTTCTACACCGCCTCATTCCTGGCCGGACCGATGCGCCGATAAGAACTCTTTGAAAAAAGAAATTCCTGTCAGTATTTGTCTTTTCGTTGAGGTCGAGCCTCTCTCCCTCCCGCGGAAGTAGAATAAAGTCCCCCGCGCTAGTGCAAGCGCCCGGTGAGAAATTCAGCCCGTGTTGGCGAGCAAACCGGGCATACGTAGAAGCGATCAAAGCTTGCCCCCTCGGCTGCGAGGGAATCGACATTCGGAGTAAGAAGCGAGCAGTGACGGGTGATATCTCACCCGCTCCACGGACCAAACAGGGTTCATTCAGTGACTCACCCCTGTTCAGTCCGCACTTCCCCCGCACATCAAGGCGGCCCCTGTTTCTCCTCGACAGTCCCCTCTCCGCTCGGACAGACTCGTCGTTATGAACCCCCGACGACTTTTTATCACTGCGGCGCTGTTTCTTTTCATTGGCGGCACTTCCCCGCTTCACGCTCAGGAGGACAAAAAGGCGGAGACACTGCCGAAGTCACGGAAGCAGGAAACGGCGGCGGCTCCGAGGGAGAATCCAGCGCCCCGGGCTAATCACGAAGCGAAAAAAGAAACGCGGCTTTACACGATTCCGAGAACCTTCACCGTGCCACGAATCGATGCGGGGAAAGCGAACGCAGATCCTTTTTCGGAGAAAAGTAAGGAGGCAGGTTCCGGTGCGCAACAGACGCTTCGCATCACTTTTCTCAAAGCAGGCGTTGAACTGAACACCGACGATGAGGTTTCCTACGACGAGGCGGCAGAGCTTCTTACCGCGACCACGAGCGTCTCCGCTCATCGGCAGTTGGAGGACTATTTCGCGGCCCTCGAAAACGAGGCGGAGAAACAGATCCACATTCTCGTGGAGTTCATCGAAGTCGATCATCTTGATTTCAGCGACTGGATGCTGGAGAACCGGATCTCGGGAGACGGCACTCCGCTCCGGATGGAGGTGCAAAAATGGGCGCGCGAGGGCAAGGCCACAATTCTCGAAAGCGTCATGGTTTCCGCCCGAACCGGACAGCGGGCAAAAGTGGAGTCGATCCACGAATTAATTTACCCCACCGAGTATGAGGGCACGCAGATCCCGGACACCCTGACTCAGGATCGCGGTGCCGAAATCCCCACGACCGGTATTGTCGGCACGGCTTACGAAACGCGGAATGTCGGGGTCACGCTCGAGGTCGATCCGGTCATTGGAAGTGACAACACGACAATCGATCTGAACCTCGCGCCGGAACTGGTTCGCCTCGATGGCTGGTCGGCGTGGCCGAATGACGATGTTGAAGCTAAGTTAAAGGCGAACATGCCGAACTTTTACACGATGAAAACGACGACGCAGGTGACGACGCTTGATGGTCGCTATGCCTTTATTTCGACAATGCGCCCGCTCGAGCCGGGTTCGCCGGAGCGCAAGGATGCGCTCGTGCTGCTCTTCGTCCGCGCCGACATCGGGAGCATGGGCGAATGGTCGGTGAAAGAGGCTCCTTGATCGGGGTGGCTCCGGAAATGGCGGGGTGAGAAGGAGACGAAATGTACGAAGGCGCGCGGAAAAAATTCCCCGTGATTTTTTTCTATTTTCTCCGAATATGCTGAACGATTGCGATTCTCGTTCGTCTTAGATACATGCATACCCCCTTGAGGTTTTTCCTCGCGCTTCCCCTCTTCGCCTTCCTCGTTTCCTGCGACCGCTCGTCTGACGACGGGTCCAGCGCAGAACTGGAACTCTCCCAAACCCAGGCCGAGCTCGCCGCCGCGCGCGACGATCTTGAGCGGCAGGCCTTCGAAATTGAGACAATGAGCGCGCTCATGGAGAAGGAACTCGCGATTCTCCGCGCCGATCTCCTCGAACGCGAAAGCGATCAACTCCGCACTTCACTCGAGTCCCTCACCCGTCGGAACGAAGAATTGCAGGCTCAGGCGATCGAGGCACGGGTCAAAAGCGATCTCCTCACCCAACGCATCGAGGCGACCCCTGTTCTCAGAGCAGAGCCGATTCCACTCTCAGCGCCTGGCGACATAGTGACCCGTCCCAGTGCCCCCATCCAGAGACAGCCGATCGGCCAATCTCCCCCGACTTACCCTGAGCACGATTACTCGATGTTCTACGAGGAACTTTCACCGCACGGTCGCTGGATCGATGTCGATGACTTCGGCTACTCCTGGCAGCCTCGCGTCGCTTCAAATCGCGGCTGGCGTCCCTACGTCGATGGCTCGTGGGTCTGGACTGATTACGGCTGGACCTGGAACTCGAACGAGCCTTTCGGTTGGGCGACCTATCACTATGGTCGTTGGGCCAATCTCAATCGCGTCGGCTGGGTCTGGGTTCCGGATCAACAGTGGGCTCCGGCGTGGGTCTCCTGGCGCCAATCGAATGATCATGTCGGCTGGGCTCCGCTTCCTCCGTCACGTGGGCCGGTTCAGGGGTTTGATCGGGACTGCGACCTTCGCTACAATCTCGGGCCATCGAGCTACACTTTTATTCAGACGAATCATTTCGTGAATCAAAGCTACAACGGCGTATGCAGCCCGCAGGACAGGAATTCCTACCACTTCCGCCGCAGCGTCAACACAACCCGTCTCGTTCCGCAGCATGGCTATGGCCGCCCGGTTTTTGCGCATCGCGGAGGTCCAGCACGCGCTTCGATTGAAAGTTCGGCAAGATCGCGGGTCCCCCAGCGGCAGATTCAGTTCGACCAGAGCGGTCGCATGCCTCGCGGTCACGCTTCGCATCAGGCTTCTGCCTCCTCACCCCTCTCGATGATTGCCCTGCCGCTCGCCGTCGCCGGAACCGCGATCGTTGCCCCGAAGATTGTTGAGCGAATCAGGGACGCGAAGCGTGTCGATGAGATTTCAAGCCTCCCCGCGCAAGAGGCGGCGACCTTGCGTCAGGAGATCAGCGGTGAACTCGCCACGGTGCAGGCGATCGAAGACGCGGCAGAAGTGATCGTTGCCTCGGCACCAGCGGTGGAGCCGCTGAACGTCGCTCCCACCGTGACCCCGGAGGTCGCTCCTGAAGTCATCTCCGAAGCTGTCGTGGAAACTGGGACCACCGCGCCAGTCGTTCCTGTGATCACTGAAACCGAAACCCCCCTCGTGGATCCCACCACCGGCGTCGCCGCGGTGGCGACCGCGACTGAAAATCAGAGCGAACCGGACTCGAACGCTCCCGCCGTGCCCGCGATCACCGCAGATGAGGCGATTTCCTATCCGGAAAACACGACCCCAACGATGGCGACTCAACCTGGCGGAGATTCGATCGCAATGCCTCTCGCCATCGAAGAAACCACCGGTGAAGTGACCACTTCCCCCACGGAGGCGCCCCTCGTTGTCGAAACGGATCCTGCCTCAGCGGATGCCGGCGCCCCGTCGGCTCCGGCAATATCTGATGACAACTCCAGCGCCGCAACGATGCCAACCGTTGATACCCCCGCCCTCACCGAAGTGGCTCCAGCGACGGCGGAGCCTTCCACTACGGAAAATTCTCCCACCGCCACCGAGATGGCGAGCGAAGGATCGACCGCCGAAGCTGGGGCCATCCCGATCGGAGCGCCCGCCGTCGAAACGGTGCCTTCCGAAGTCGCAACAATGCCTGAGCCATCCGGAGCGACGGCGGAAGCGCTTTCAATGGCACCGGATGTTGAAGATGGACCAGCAGTCGATAGTCCTCCCGCGATGGCAAGTGAGCCAACGGAGAGCAACGCCCCAACCGCGCTCACCACCGGGATGGCTTCCCCTGCCGGGGACACCGAAGAGGCGCAAGCTCTCTCCGCCCCCGTCATGAGTTCGACCCCAGCCCCCGAAAGCGAAGCGCTCGCACCTCCAAGCAGTGCGCCAGCGATGATCGCCGAAGAGACCCGTGAAGCGGAAAGCATGACCGCCGTCCAGGCCGCAATGGCTCAGGAACAAGCAAAAGCCGATGCAATGGCCCCGCAACAGGCAGCGATGGCGCAGGAACAGGCGAAAGCTGATGCGATGGCTGCTCAACAGGCCGCAATGGCTCAGGAACAGGCAAAAGCTGATGCGATGGCGCAGGAACAGGCGAAAGCTGATGCGATGGCGCAGGAGCAGGTGAAAGCTGATGCGATGGCGCAGGAGCAGGTGAAAGCTGATGCGATGGCCGCTCAACAGGCCGCGATGGCGCAGGAACAAGCGAAAGCCGATGCGATGGCCGCTCAACAGGCCGCAATGGCTCAGGAACAAGCGAAAGCCGATGCGATGGCCGCTCAACAGGCCGCGATGGCTCAGGAACAAGCGAAAGCTGATGCGATGGCCGCTCAACAGGCCGCGATGGCGCAGGAGCAGGCGAAAGCTGATGCGATGGCCGCTCAACAGGCCGCGATGGCGCAGGAGCAGGCGAAAGCTGATGCGATGGCCGCTCAACAGGCCGCGATGGCGCAGGAGCAAGCTCGTGCTCAAGCTCAGGCCGAAGCCGCTCGTCAAGCCGCGATGGCGCAGGAGCAGGCACGCGCTCAAGCTCAGGCCGAAGCCGCTCGTCAAGCCGCGATGGCGCAGGAGCAGGCACGCGCTCAAGCTCAGGCCGAAGCCGCTCGTCAAGCCGCGATGGCGCAAGAGCAAGCTCGCGCTCAAGCTCAGGCCGAAGCCGCTCGTCAAGCCGCGATGGCGCAGGAGCAGGCACGCGCTCAAGCTGCTGCCGAAGCCGCTCGTCAGGCCGAAGCAGCCCGCCAGGCCGAACAGTCCACGAACTAAGTCCGCAACAAATCGTCGTCCCTCCATCCCGCCTTCGGGATCATCCTGGAGGGGCGAGCTCCTGCTCGACCGCGGAGACTCCGTCCCACCGCGCAGAGGACCGACGCAGACGGCGGGGACGCTGTCCCATTCCGCGTCCGACCATCACCCTCGCGGGCAATGCAACATGGCTCTTTGCTGGAGTAAGGCTCCACGCATGCGGGGCCTTCGCGAAGTCTGCTCGCGATCCCGGAAAAGGCCTCACTTCAACCTTCACCACGAAGATTCACTTTTTCTTTCATATTTATTGTTTTTATGGTAATTTTATGAATGAGCTTTCATCAGCGATTTCATCTTCCTATTACCGTGGCCGTTTTCGCCACGCTAATTCTGACTCCTCCGACCGCTGAGGCTCGTCTTTTCGGGAGCAAAGAAAAGAAAGCCCGCACCGCGACGACGACGACCCGCTCGCCCGGTGCCTTCTTCGGGGCTTTTCAGAAACCCAGCTACGAACTCCCCTATTCCAATTGGGAGTTTCCCCGCAAAGAGGTCAAAGCGAACGGCTTCTTCGTGGGCAATCCGAAACCTTCCGACGAGATGATGCAGCTCATCTCTGTGATCCGCGCCCGCGCCGAGCACATCGCCCGTTTCGATCTCACCTACAAATTCGGCGGCGATCACCCTTCTGAAGGTGGGATGGATTGCTCCGGAACGATGCAATTTCTCCTCGCCGACATCGGCTTCAACGACATGCCCCGCGCGAGCTACCAGCAGTATGACTGGCTTAAGAAAAACCGGACACTCCAGCATTCCAAGTCGATCCCCGATAAGATGGGCGGCCGCAAAGGGATCAAGCCCGGAGATCTCATCTTTTGGGGCGGCACTTATGATTCGGGTCATAAAGTCTCACACGTCATGATCTATCTCGGTCAAAGCGGCGACGGCAAGCACTACATGTTTGGCGCTCGCGGAAAAAAGAAAAAAGGCATGTTCGGCAGTGGCGTCGATATTTTCGAACTCTCCTCCGGTTATCAGAAAAGCCTCGTCGGATTCGGAACTCTCCCCGGCGTTTCCTGAAGCGTCTCCATCGCTGATTTCCTCATCGTGCATCTTGATTGCGGGGAAAGATACGCGTGATCCGGCTATTTTCGCTCCACGAAAAATCCTTGCCGCTCCTGTGAAGAGGGCGCATAGGAAAACATGCTGAAGCGTCTTCTCACTCTCCTTATCGTTGGCTCCGCCCTCGTTTCGTCCTCATTTGCCGATGAGCGCCCGAATATTCTTTTCATCTTCACCGATGACCACGCGCCCCATGCGATTGGTGCCTACGACGGCTGGCTCAAGTCGGTAAACCCCACGCCCAACATCGATAAGATCGCGTCGCAGGGAATGCTTTTCAAAAACAGTTTCTGCACGAATTCCATCTGCGGACCAAGCCGTGCCGTGATCCAGACGGGAAAGCACAGCCACCAGAACGGGTTCATGAATAATGGAAACTCTTTCAACTGGGATCAGCAGACTTTTCCCAAGCTTCTCAAAAAAGTAGGCTACCAGACTGCAATTTACGGCAAGTCCCACCTCAAAGGCAACCCTCAGGGATTCGATGACTGGAAGGTCCTTCCCGGCCAGGGACTCTATTACAATCCCGACTTTTTCACCGAGGACGGTAAAATCACGGTCGAAGGCCACTCAACCGATGTCATCACGGGGATGGCGACTGATTGGCTCACGAATCAGCGCGATGAGGAAAAGCCCTTCATGCTCATGGTTCAGTTCAAAGCGCCGCACCGAAACTGGATGCCGGCCGAGCGCTACCTCCACCTCTACGATGACATCGAGATGCCTGAGCCCCCCACCCTTTTTGACAAGTGGGAAGACAACACGCTCGCCGCTCAATACAACGAGCTGGAGATCGATCGTCACATGGACATCAACTACGACCTTTTCCTCGACCTCACCGCTGATTTCGATCAAGAGGCCTCCCAGAAACGACAGGACCGCTCGGCGTGGAATAACATGAAGCGCATGACCGAGGCGCAGATGACGGCGTGGCGCGGAGCCTACGGCCCGAAGGATGAAGCTTTCCACGAGCAGAATCTCAGCGGCGATGATCTCGTGCGTTGGAAGTATCAGCGCTACGCCAAGAACTACCTCCGCTGTGTCAAGGGCGTCGATGACAACGTCGGCAATCTCATGAACACGCTGAAGGAGCTCGAACTCGACGAAAATACGATCGTGATTTACTCCTCCGATCAGGGTTTCTACATCGGCGACCACGGCTGGTATGACAAGCGCTGGATGTATGAGGAGTCGCTCAAAATGCCCCTCATCGTGAAGTGGCCCGGTGTCACTGAGCCGGGTTCAATCAATGAAGATCTCGTGCAGAATCTCGACTACGCCTCGACCTTCCTCGATGTTGCCGGTGCGACGATTCCGGATGACCTCCAGGGGCAGTCGCTCGTCCCCCTCCTCGGCGGAGCCGAAGCGGTCACGCCATTCCGCGACGCGATTTACTACCACTACTACGAGTATCCAAGCGTTCACATGGTACCCCGTCACTGCGGAGTCCGTACCGATCGCTACAAGCTGATGCACTTTTATCAATTCAACGTCTGGGAAATGTATGACCTCGAGAGTGACCCTGACGAACTCACCAACATCTACGAAACGGCCGATCCCGCGCTAGTCACGGAGATGAAAGCGAAGCTCGAAGGACTCAAGGAATACTACGGAGACGACAGCCACGAAGCTGAGTATTCGCTGAAGAAGAAGCAAGAGTTCTGGCCGACTTACACCGAGTAGGGGTTTAGCGGACCGGCGTCGGCCTTCCGATCTCCCGGCAATTCGGAACCTTCACCGGTTCCGCCGTCTTCAGGTAGGAATGTGCGTCTCGTGCGTTCGACCGTTCCTTCCCTGCGAGCGGGAGCTCGCAGCTACTTTCTCACCTCTTCAACGCCGCCTCGGCCGCCCAGAATCCACACATCCCGTGAACGCCGCCACCGGGCGGCGTTGAGGATGAACACAGAAAAATATCATCCGCCGGGGTCGTATGCGGCTTAAGACTCACGACCGGAC
>Ga0222632_1000061_pt1 | contig 102113 bp, 71 predicted proteins | sample AntAcemetageno46_FD_179828 | JGI IMG/M metagenome (GOLD analysis project Ga0222632, IMG submission 179828) | Saline water microbial communities from Ace Lake, Antarctica - #46 | ecosystem: Environmental > Aquatic > Non-marine Saline and Alkaline > Saline | place: Antarctica: Ace Lake...
CCGCCAATGCCCCAGCTGTAAATTAGGTCAGCTACACACCATTTTACTCTTTGATGCACGCGGACCTCCACAGAAATGGCAATTATTATTAAAAAATGAAAGACAGATTATAGGCAAAAAATAAAACGGCTAAAGCGGTCAGGACTTCCTATGCCTAAAAATCAGAGTTTAAAACCAAAATGCCGCAAATACCCAGAAAACAAGAGAATAGAAAAAGAATACCGCTTAAAAAATGCCTGCATTAGCAGTACAACATAGATTCTTACCCAATCTCCTCCACTCTAAATCAGACCCAGAAAATCGCTTTCCCCATAGGAGCAAAATGGTCGCTCCGGATCCGTCAACAATGCATTCATTTTTGGCCTATCGGCAAAACGAATGCTTAGTTATTAGGCACAGTGCTTTCTTCTTTTAATTCTTCTATCAGGAGTTTCCCTGATTTAACTATTCTAACATCAGAGACTAATTCAAAGAGTCTATTTCCTTGTGACTCTTTTCTAGTTTGAATAAGTATTTTTAAATCGTAATCCTTTCCTTGGCAAGACTTTTCAAGTTTTTCTATTGCATCATTCAGGCTTTCGTATTTACCCTGAATTTTCACGGGAACTGGTTTGTTATTAACGTGATTTTTCAGAAATCCGTCAATGCCTGAATTTCTCTGAACGGGTAAAGCATCAATACTATTTAAAATAGCTGTTTCATATTCTGATTTTTCAATATAGCTATCAGAACCTTTGTTTAGGAGAGCTGAATCAGTAATAATCATTTCTTCCAATCTCTTGTTCGCTAGCTCCACAGCATCAATTGAAGCATCTATTCCGATATAATTCCTTTCCATTGATTTGGAGGCTACACAAGTCGTCCCGCTTCCACAAAATGGGTCAACAACAAGGTCACCTTTATCTGTAACTATTTTTATTATTTCTTTTAGTAAGAGAACGGGTTTTTGTGTAGGGTAACCAACTCTTTCTTTAGCCTTAGGATTCAAATAAGGTATTTCCCAAGTATCAGATAAAGGCACTCCTTTTTTTTCTTTGCCTATAACAACATTACCACCTTTATCCGTTTTATATACCGATTTGCCATTTGCGGTTTTTTCCCGGTCTTGTAAAATTTGATCAATATTGGTTGTTGGTGCGTAGTTAGTATAATATTGATTGAATTTGAAATCGTTACTCTTAGAGTAGAAATAAATATTTTGGTGAGAGTTTAAAAGACCTTTTTTTGAATTCGACCATCTCTTATAACTCCATATTATTTCACTTCTAAAGTTTTTCATTCCAAAAACCTTGTCAAGTGTAACTCGAATGTAATGAGAAGCAACTTTGTCGCAATGAAGAAACACACTTCCTGAATCCTTTAAAACTCTCTGACATTCAATTAGACTGGATTCTATTAAATCTAAATAGTCTTCTAAAGAATCCCAACTATCACTAAATTCATATTTCTTACTCTCGTCTCTAGTAACTAGTGTGTGTTTTTTTTGGGTAAAAAAAGGTGGGTCAAAATACACCAAATCAACTGTATTAGATTCTAGTTCTCTCAACCGTTCTATGCAGTTTCCTTTATAAATCTTATTTAGTTCCATCATCAGGTGTCCTTTTGTCTGCAATTTTTGTTAGAATTTCTTTTAAATCGTAACCACTATAGTTTTTAACGAAACCCCAAGCTTCTTCGCCTCCATAATACTGACCTTTTACTCCTTCATAAATAGTTTTCAATGTTGCTTGAATTCGGATCGCTTGTTCTCTTTGAGGATAGTAAAACATTACACGAATAGGAATATAACCGTGACTTTCAATTGATTTAACCCTTGTATGCTCTTTAGTGATATGGTCGCCATCTGTTGTTGCATCCCTCCATTTAATTTCAATTGCATTGTTTCCATCCAAAAAGTCTATTTCAAAAGTTTTAGGCCTTTGACCTTGATTGTTTTCAACTAGTACTTTTCCACCTTCGACATTATTAAATTTTAAGCACAAGGAAGCGGCATCTTCAAGAAATGAGCCTGCGTACTTATAAAGAAACCGACCTGTATTTTGATATTCATCTATTAATTGACCTTCAGTTGTTGTGATTCCAAGAACTCTATAAATTAAATAATGAGAATTGTCATCGGCCTTCATTTCCTCCTTACGGCTAGATATTTTGGAATTAAGATTGGTTGCGTACTCTTCAGCAAGTACTTCCATCTTTTTCGTGAGCAAATCATATCCCGTTCCTGCTTCTACTGCTAGACGTATTTCATTATTACCATATTCTTGTGCTTCTTCCATTAGAATATTTTTGCCTTTCCCTTTAGTTTCTACACCGATACTTTTACAGTAATCTACTAAGTCAGCTTTGTTTAATCGTTCTATTTTTGCCATTTAGATTATTCTTCGTCTAGGTTTATTCATTCTATAAAGTTACAAATTCGTGCCGTTTTAACATTGTGCCTAACGTTCCGTGTATGGTGTCGTAGCATCCCGCAGGGTGCTATGCACTATACATTTTGTTAGTTGCTTTTTATTCTTTTTAGGTTAAAAAATTCTTGTTTATCAAACATTTCAGTCACTTCAGATTTCACATAACTCATTTTTAAAGTCGAGTCATTTTCAACAACGCACATTAACATTTGCTTTTCCTCACTTTCAAAAATCAGAACATTCATTTCGATTGTCATTTTATATGAATTTTTATCTATAACAATTGTGGAGTCTGAAGTAAAATCCCAAATTTCATTTGATTCTCCGCTTCTTTTCCATTTTCCTATAAGTGTTTTTTGCATTTCCGTTTTAGTTTCAGAAATCAACTTTTCGGACATTTCCACCATTTGTTCCATTTTCTTGTCCAATTTACTAGTGGCTCGGTATGCTAAGTAAATCAATGGACTTATGATTATAAAAATTACTATAAGTATTAGACTACTTTTCTTTTTTCTGTTCATCTAGTAGTTCTTGAATTTTTGAATATTCTTCTTCGCTAATTACATATGTTTCCGACCACCTGTCATGCCAACCTCTATAACTTAAACAGCTAAAGATTTCAAAAGGGACAAGTCTAATTATGTTTCTTAGAATATTGGTTTGTAAGTCAGGTTTTTGTCCTTCTGAATCTACAACTATGCTCTTCGTTATAAACTTTCCTGGTGACTTTTGCCATAGGTGCTCAGTTATAACATAATACAATGGGTAAGAGAGCATTCCTGTCAAACCAATGGAGAAAAAGCCAATTGAAACGACAACCGAGCCAACTTGGTCAGGAGTCGAAATAAGACTTAGAATAAATTCTAAGCAATAAAGAAGTACTTGAATAACAATTAAATCAATAAAAAAGTGTGCAAATCGTTTACCTCCATCAACAACTTTGACAGGTCTTTTAGCCATATATTCAACTTGCCTTCTGATTCTATTGCCATTGGAGTCCTTTTCGTGAACTGTCCTAAGCCTTTTTACTTTTAAATCTGTAATCTTCATTTTCATTTTTGGCAATTGCAACTAACATCCGTATAAACCCAGCTTCCCACGTTTATTACGTTTATATCGTATATACTGTATATATACGTAGGTGTTTTTTTAATTAAATGTAATATTTGAAGTTCATATATCCAAATCATCTATTGGACTTTTAATCGTTTCTATTCCCTTAGTCGTAATATGGGTGTATGTCTCGGTGGTCTTGCTGCTTTCATGGCCTAATTGTGATTGGATATTGCGCAAATCTGTGCCGTTTTCGAAAAGATGAGTAGCGAAAGAATACCGTAGAGTATGTACGGTGGTCTTTTTGTTTATTTTGGCTTTACTGCAGGTCGACCTAAATACGGACTGAATACTATTTACTGAATATTCCTCGCGTCTTGGGCTTTCGAACAAATAGAATTTTGGCTGGTAGGTTTTAAAGTAGTCGCGCAAAAGCACTAAGGTTTTGCCTCTTATATAGTGTGTATCTATCCTTTTTACCTTTGCTTTGTTCTACTCTGATTTGCATCCTTTTAGAATCTATATATATATATGATTTTCAAATGAATACATTCACTTATTCGCAGCCCTGCCGAATAAATTACTGCCAATATTGCTTTGTGTTTTAAATAGGTCGTTGCATTCAAAAGCCTAGTTACTTTATCTGTATTTAATACTATGGGAAGTGTATTCTCTTTAGTGAGACGTTCCAAAAAGTAAAATTTTCGTTTCCCACCCATTACGCGCTCATAATAATACTGTATAGCGTTAATAGTGAGGTTAATGATGGAGTATGCAAAGCGAAGAGCCTATAAGTTAATGTCTTTGTCTGATTATCGCATTCATTTTACCTATACTTTAATTGCTCTTCTAGAAAAACCAATGCACATTGCAGAATAGGGGAGTGGGGAGAAAGAAATTTCAGTTCGTTGTCCGAAACGGAGTGAAAGTGATTTACAGGATGATGGACAATGCAGAAATGCATAGACCTGATTCTTCATTAAAAACCTATCCTATATATAGGTATTGGTATACGCCATATCAATCCCTTTTTTGTATTAGGATTTTACAGCTAGCTGGATTTAAAGAGTAAGCGAATTGCAGAGGAGCGATGTATTAAGTCTCCCTTAAAAATGGACTCCATATATATATAAGGTATAGCCATTCCATAATTAATCTCTTTGCTGCTTCGGAATTTTAGAATGAAAGAACTTACAGTAGGGCTCAATGCAAGGGACAGCATGTTTTGAATCTCTCTTCTTCTAAATCCAACACAATAAAGAAGAGAGAATGCAAAGGGATTGCTATAATAATGGGTGAATTAAAAAAAGGAAGGGCGTTTTCCTTTCGTCATTATCAAGTTTTATTACCAACCAAAGGCGTAGTAATCGGGTCTACCATTGGGCAGATATCCCTGCAATAAAACACCATCTCCCGATTGTAGTTTATTGAATAAGTTCTCCAATTCTTGAGGTCCATTTACAAAACGATTGTTCACCTTGGTGATAATGAATCCTTCTGGAATGCCTGCTTTGGCAAACTTGCCCCCTTTTATTTTGCTCACTCTAATTCCTTTATCTAAACCAAAGCGTGTCTTTTCTTCTGAATTCAGATTGTCAAATTGGGCGCCCAAAATTTGATCGAAATTCAATTCCTCCTTTTGTATTATCTGAGTAGTTCCCTGTCTATTTCGAAGGGTAAGAGCATAGATTTTATTCTTGCCATTTCTATCGATTCCCAACTTCACTTTATCTCCAGGTCTCTTTCTTCCAATCAATTCTTGAAGTTCTGAAGCCTTGCTTATCGTTTTCCCATCCACACTAATAATTACATCGCCTTGTTTTAATCCAGCCTTCGCTGCCGCTCCATTCTCATTCAATCCACCAATCAAAACACCTGATTTTACTTTTAAATCGAGTTGGTCCACGACCCTTTGAGTCACGGTTCCAATATTTACGCCCAAGAATGCGCGTTGAACGGTGCCGTATTTGCGGATATCTTCAACCACTTTGCGTACAATATTGCTTGGTACGGCAAAAGAATAGCCATCGAAACTTCCCGTATGAGTACTAATAGCGGTATTGATACCTATTAAATCGCCGGCGGTATTTACCAAGGCACCGCCGCTATTGCCTGGATTTACGGCTGCATCTGTCTGAATGAAACTTTCTATCGCCGCGCGATCGGGTATAATTCCAATGCTTCTGCCTTTGGCACTCACAATTCCAGCCGTAACAGTAGAGGTGAGGTTAAACGGATTGCCCACCGCTAGCACCCATTCGCCAACGCGGACATCATCGGAATTTGAGAATTGGAGGAAAGGCAAATCCTTCGCTGAGATCTTTACCAAGGCTAGATCAGTTTCGGGATCTCGTCCAATCACCTCCGCTTTGTATTCGCGCTCATCGTTTAGCGTGATGGCAATATTCTGCGCTTTATCAATTACATGATTATTGGTAATAATATAGCCATCATTGCTAATTATTACACCCGAACCCGTTCCTTGAACAATCTGTGAACGCCCGTTCGGATTTCCAAAAAACAATTCGAAAGGATTGCTAGAAGTGGAAGTTTGTTGAAACGACGTTTTGACATGGACAACGGCATTCACTGTCATTTCTGCGGCCGTTACAAAGTCCGCTTCAAAAGGAGGACTGTAGTTTACCGCCTGTTGTCTAGGTAAGTCATCCGTCTGAATGATCTCAGCCTGAGGATGAACCATAAAATGTGAATACAGTGCGATGGTAAACAACGAACTTGCAACACTTATTGCTATAATACCCAAAGCTTTTTTCATGGATGGCAGTATTTTATAATTTGAATATGCAGTAGAAAAATCAACTTCTATACCCGATCAACGGACTAGTCTTTCAGATGGTGCGTTTTAACCCTAATTTAACCCCTTTAACTAGACGAATGCATATTCCATTTAAAAAGTTTCACGGAGCTGGAAACGACTTCGTTATGATGAACAATCTAGAAGGGATTATTCCTTCCTTGTCAGAACTTTTTGTTCAAAAAATCTGCGATCGCCATTTCGGTGTGGGTGCTGATGGACTGATTGTTCTGCTTCATAACAAAGACTACGACTTCGAAATGCTGTATTATAATGCAGATGGAAGGCGGGGTAGCTTATGTGGAAACGGGGGGAGATGCGCAGTTCAATTCGCCTATTCATTGGGCGTTCAAAAGGAGGATTATTCGTTCTTGGCATCCGATGGACCGCATTCGGCTCAGCGTTTAGAGGATGGGAGAATTCGACTGAGAATGAACGATTGCCAATGGCCTTTGGCTTTTGAGAAAGGCTATTATATAGATACAGGTTCGCCTCATTATGTAGAGTTTGTTTCTGATAATGAACCATTCCGGCTAGAAGAAAGAGCCCTTCCAATCCGCCACCACACACATTTTAATCCTGGAGGAACAAACGTAAATTATGTTCTTTCATCCAGCAGTCCATGGAAAATTAGAACCTTTGAGAGGGGAGTAGAGGCCGAAACTTTGGCTTGTGGAACGGGGGCTACCGCCATGGCACTGGTCTTGGCTTTTAAAGAGGGAAGCACAAAAGGAAAGACACAAATCGAGGCTATGGGCGGAAGATTGGAAGTTGAATTCCGCAAATCGGAAGAGGCTTTCACAGATATTCACTTAACGGGTCCAGCGGAGCAAGTCTTCGAAGGTCTAATTCTACTCGATTAAATGATTAAGGGAGACAACATCCTCTTGCGAGCGGTAGAGCCTCAAGACCTCGTACAACTCTTGCATTGGGAGAACAGTCCCGATTATTTTAAGTATTCTGAAGTGCATATTCCCTATAGTCAGGCTCTTATGGAAGAATACATAGAGCGTGCGTCGGCCGATTTTTATACGGCCAAACAATTGCGCCTCATTATTTCAGAAAATAGAGGTGGAAAAACAATAGGTCATCTCGACTTATTCGATTTCGATCCGAAGCATGCTAGGGCAGGGGTGAGCATTCTTTTGAATGCTGAATTCCGTGGAAAAGGCTTTGCCAAAGAAGCACTTATTCTTATGAAAGCATACGCCAGCGAGCAATGGCTAATGCATCAGCTGTATTGTCAGATCCGCTCATGGAATAAAGAAAGTATAGCCCTTTTTGAGTCGGTTGGATTTGTGCAAATAGGTATCTTAAAAGATTGGGCCAAAACCCGTGAAGGATTTGAAGACGAATGCGTTTATCAATGTATTCTATGAAGATAAATCGTTTCATTGTATTCATTGTACTCTCCTTTCTGGCACTTTCTCTTTCTAAATGCCAAGGAGAAGAGTCTCAAAAAGTGGAACCTGAAACCTATGCCAGCTTCAATGATACGGTTGGATATGTTGGAATGCAGACGTGCCGCGGCTGTCATACTTCCATCTACGATTCCTATATAGAAACCGGAATGGGCAAGTCGTTTGGAGTGGCACACAGAGTGAAAAGTGCCCTTCCAAATAAAATACCGCTGCTCTACGACAGCATCTTAAATCTTTATTATCAGCCTTACTTTAAAGATGATTCACTCTATTTAAATGAATTTAGATTGGATGGGAAGGATACTTCCAATCGATTAAAGACCAAGGTAGATTATATCATCGGCTCGGGACAACACACCAATTCACATTTGTATTCCGCCGGCGAATACGTTCATCAGATGCCATTTACATGGTATACCCAAAAGGGAAAAATCGATTTACCACCCGGATTTGAGAATGGAAGCAATAGCCGTTTCAATCGTCTTATTGGCTTAGAATGTATGAGTTGCCACAATGCAATGCCTACCGAATTTGTATTGGGATCAGAGAATAAGTTTCAATCGGTTGGAAAGGGAATCGATTGCGAACGCTGCCACGGACCTGGGGAGGCGCACATTGCTAAAATTCAAAGGGGCGATATCACAGATACTTCTAAATACATTGACTTTAGCATTGTAAATCCAAAAAAACTCAGTGCCGAATTGCAAATGGAAATCTGCCAACGTTGTCATTTACAAGGAAACGCGGTCTTAAAACCTGGGAAATCTTTCTTCGATTTCCGTCCGGGTAAGCATCTGAATGAGGTTATGGAAATTTATATGCCTAGGCCCAGTGGCGAGAATGAAGCCTTCATTATGGCTGGACACATCCAACGCTTTAAAATGAGCGAATGCTACTTAAAGAGCAATGAAAAATTTGTTTGCACCTCTTGTCATAATCCGCATATCTCTGTCGAGAAAACCAATGTACTGCAATTTAATTCTACTTGTATCAGCTGTCATACGCAGCCAAAAATAGAATGCAGTATAGATTCCAAAGAACTAGCCTTGGCAGAGAGCAACTGTGTTTCTTGCCATATGCCTCAGCGCGGAAGCGCAGACATTCCGCATGTGAGTGTACACGATCATTACATCCGAATTCCCAGTCTTGCTGAAGTTTCTAGTCCAAGCGTTGAACTCGGACTCTATGCAGTAAACCAGAAAAATCCAGATAGACTGAGTCGACTCAAAGCCTATTTACAGCAATATGAGCGCTTCGATAATCAAACGATTCTTCTTGATTCTGCCCAATCTTATTTGGGTTTAGAAGGCTGGGAAGGGTGGATGGCGCAGGTGCACTATTATTTCTTAAGAGGAGAGAATAAGGCCATTGTAGATTGGAGTTTGAAAAATCCCATTCCCATAGAAATGCTAGAAAAAAAGTCGTTTGACAATCGATTTGCATGGACGGCCTATCGATTGGCAACTGCATGGAAAGAGGTAGAGCCCTCCGCAAAAAAGGAAATGGATTCGTTTTATAAAGCAAGCATTAAGGCGGCTCCTTTTATGCTTTCGTTCCGCAGTTCGTATGCTGCTTTCTTATTGGCCGAAGAGCAATTGGATGCCGCTTACGAGCAATACCACTGGGTGTATTTAGAAAACAATCGCAATGCAGAAGCCTTGAATGGTCTGGGTTATATAGCCTTATTAAGGGGCGAAGGAGAGGAAGCAGAGTTCTATTTGAATCGCTGTATAGATTTTCATCCAGACTATTTGCTCGCTCGAATTAATCGGCTAGTATTGAAGACGCAAAATGGGAAGTCGAAGGAGCTTCTATCGGAATTGAATTTATTACAAAAACAATGGCCCAATCATCCTAAAGTAAGGGCCTTATCTGACTATATTTCAACGCTATGAAGAAATGGATTTTTAGAATTGTATTGCTCGTTATTCTAATGGGTCTTGCAGGAGGGTACTACCTCTATTCGAGTTTCATGGGAATGGAAGTTAAGAAAAGTGGTTCGTTTTATATTTTTTCTGATCGCACAGAGTGGAATTATGTACAGAAAGACGCCATAAACGAAGGGTTTATTGATGGCAGCCAGTTCTTAGACAAATTGGTTGAGATCAAGAAAGTGGAGAATTTAAAACCGGGGCATTATGTACTTACAGAGGGAGAAAATGTAAACGACGTTCTGAATAAATGGAAGTCGGGGAATCAAGATCCATTGAGAGTGATTATAAATGGATCATCGGGTCCTAACCGTTTGGCAGCCGTATTGGGCAATCAACTTGAAATTGACTCTGTAGATTGGGCAGATTATTTTCGGAGCTCTACTATTCTCGATAAGCTTGGAATGAGCAAAGCCAACTGGAGCAGCATTATCCTTCCAAACACATACGAACTCTATTGGAACACTTCTGAGGAAGGCTTTATTGAAAGAATGCAAACAGAATCGCAGCGATTTTGGAAAGAGAATGCTTCCGCCCTAAAAAATTCTGGACTAACAAAAGAAGAAGTGATTTGCTTGGCAAGTATCACAGAAAAGGAGACTGCAATGGTAGACGAGATGCCCATTGTAGCAGGACTTTATTTCAATAGGTTAAAGTCAGGATGGAAGCTGCAATCAGATCCTACTATAATCGCAGGAATTCAATCGGTTTATCCAGATTCGGTAATTAAGCGTGTATACTTTACTCATTTAGCATTTGACTCACCCTATAATACCTATATGTATGAAGGATTGCCACCTGGGCCACTAAATATTCCTTCGATACAAGCGGTCAAAGCTGTTTTGAATCCCGCGAGACACAGTTATTTCTATATGGTCGCCAGTGTAGATCGCATGGGATACCACGAATTTAACGATTCGAAAAATCTAGCTCGCCACAACCGCTATGCTAAGGTATATCAGCAATATCTCAGCAGATTGGAGCAAAATTGATGCAGACAGAATTTAAGTTAAAAGTATATACAAGCTTATCGAAATTAGTAGCAGCCGTTCTTGGCAAGGAAAGGGCTAAGGCTTTTTTCGAGTGGCAATACTGGCGTTTTCAGTCGTGGAAGGAGAGCGGGAGTTTATCGAATGCCCATTATAAATGGGTATATACAGAAGCTTTCGGACTAAAGGAAGAATTCTATAAAGACAAAGTGCTTTTGGATGTTGGCTGCGGTCCTAGAGGAAGTTTAGAATGGGCTTCTCAGGCCAAGAGAAGGGTTGGTTTGGATCCGCTAGCGGATAAGTATAGTAAGCTCATTGGCAAGGGAAGTACTATGGAGTATGTTTCTTCTCCCGCCGAAAGAATGCCCTTCGATTCGAATTCTTTTGATATTGTGACTTGCTTCAATGCATTGGATCATGTGGAGAATCTCGACAGTGTATTAGGGGAGATTTCACGGGTCTTAAAGAAGGGAGGTACTTTCTTATTGCTAACGGATATTCATGAAGAAGCGGCCGTTTGTGAGCCCACCACAGTTCCATGGGAGTTGAGTGAAGTATTGTCTCCCACATTTAAATGTCTTTTTGAAAAGCGATTAAAAAGAAAGGATCGCATTTATGAAAGCATTCAATTTCCAGAAGACTATATAGTGTCTTTAAGAGCAGATTATGGTCTTCTTGTTGCGCATTATGTAAAAACATAAGGCAGCCCATGGGCTGCCTTATGTTTTTACAAATAGATTCCTTTAGTTATTGATTTCGGGAGTAGCTTGATTTCTAAAAACCAATTTATTCTCAAAAGTATCGACTAGAATTACTGAATCGGCAGTAATAGTTCCGGATAAGATGTCTTTACTCAGCGTATTCAAAAGTTCCTTTTGAATAACTCTCTTCAAGGGTCTCGCACCGAACTGAGGGTCGAATCCGGCATGTGCAATATGTTCTATGGCTTCCTCTGTAGCATCGATTACGATGTCTTGTTTTTTCAAGAGATTTTGAACCCATTTCATCTGCAAACGCACAATTTCTTTAATCTCATCTGAGTTGAGCGGAGTAAAGAGGATGGTCTCATCAATTCTATTCAAGAACTCCGGACGCAGCGTTTTCCGCAACAGGGCAAACAATTCTATCCTTGCCTTTTCTAGTCCTGCCTCTCTCTCTCTGCCTTTTTTATCTTCCAAATATTCATGCAGAATTTCAGAACCCAAATTGGAAGTCATTATGATTAATGTATTCTTGAAGTTGGCGATTCTCCCTTTATTATCTGTCAGTCTTCCATCGTCTAAGACTTGAAGAAGAATGTTAAATACATCGGGATGTGCCTTTTCAATTTCGTCGAGAAGAATGATAGAGTAGGGTTTGCGACGAACGGCTTCGGTGAGTTGTCCACCTTCATCGTATCCAACATAGCCTGGAGGCGCGCCAATCAATCGGCTTACAGAATGCCTTTCTTGGTATTCACTCATATCAATGCGCGTTAGCGACTGTTCATCATTGAATAAATACTCTGCAAGAGCCTTGGCCAATTCGGTTTTACCAACTCCTGTTGTTCCCAAGAAAATGAAAGATCCAATGGGTTTCTTATCATCGTTTAGTCCAGCTCTACTTCTTCTAATGGCATCCGAAACGGCTTCAATGGCTTCACTCTGACCAATGATGCGTTTATGGAGTTCATCTTCTAAAAGGAGCAGTTTTTCTCTTTCACTTTGAAGCATTTTAGAAACGGGAATTCCGGTCCACTTAGCTACTACTTCAGCAATATCCTCGCTTTCTACTTCTTCTCTTAAAAGATGTAGTCCAGATTGAATTTCTTGAAGTTGAGCTTCGGATCTCTCTAGATCGTCCATTACCTCTTCAATCTTACCATAGCGAATTTCTGCTACTTTACCATAATCGCCCGCTCGCTCTGCTTGCTCTGCATCGAACTTAAGATGTTCAATTTTCTCTTTGGCTGCTTGAATCCGATCTACCACTTGCTTCTCGTTTTCCCATTTGGCCATCAATGCGTTTCGATCTTCTTGGAGGTTTGCCAGCTCTTCAAGAAGAACGGCCAATTTCTTTTGGTCTGCTTCTCGTTTAATGGCTTCAATTTCGATTTCAAGATGGATGATTTTCCGGTCTAGGATATCTATTTCCTCAGGCTTTGAATTCATTTCAAGGCGCATTTTACTCGCAGCCTCATCAATCAGGTCAATGGCTTTGTCGGGTAAAAAGCGGTCGGTTATATAGCGCTGACTTAAGTTTACAGCACTTAGGATGGCCTCATCCTTAATACGAACCTTGTGATGGCTTTCGTATTTCTCTTTAATTCCTCTCAGAATAGAGATGGCGGCTTCCGTATCTGGCTCATCTACATATACTTTTTGGAATCTTCTTTCCAGCGCCTTGTCTTTCTCGAAATACTTTTGGTACTCGTTAAGAGTGGTGGCACCAATGGCCCTCAGTTCTCCTCGAGCCAAAGCGGGTTTTAGAATATTGGCAGCATCCATGGCTCCTTCGCCACCTCCAGCACCAACGAGAGTATGAATTTCATCGATGAATAGCACAATTTTACCATTCGATCCAGTCACCTCTTTAATGACTGACTTCAATCGCTCTTCGAATTCGCCTTTGTATTTAGCACCGGCTATAAGAGAGCCCATATCCAATGAATAGATCAGTTTATCTCTTAAGTTTTCTGGAATATCACCTCGAAGAATACGATGCGCCAGTCCTTCTGCGATGGCTGTTTTTCCAACACCTGGTTCACCAATTAAAATTGGATTATTTTTCGTTCTTCTTGAAAGAATCTGCAGTATTCTTCTAATCTCCTCATCTCTTCCTATAACAGGATCGAGTTTGCCGTTCTCAGCAAGTTGAATTAAGTTCTTGGCATATTTCTCTAATGCGTTGTAGTTCTCTTCCGCACCAGAAGATTTAACACTGCCTCCCTTTCTCAGTTGGTGGATGGCTTCTCTCAGATTTTTATTGGTTATTCCGCCGTCCTTTAGCATTTGAGCTACCGGATTACTTGTTTGCAAGAAGGCAAGGAGAATGGTTTCAAGAGAAATATATTCGTCTTTCAATTCCTTTAATAGGAGGTCGGCTTTGGCTAGAATTCGAGTAGACTCTTGAGATAAGTAAGGTTGTCCGCCAGAGACTTTTGGGAAAGTATTGAGGCTGCGTTGTAGCGCTTGCTCGAAGTTGACAAAATTGAATTGCAATTTTCCAAAAAGGAAAGAGAGAACATCTTTATCAACCTTCAGCATACCGGTCATAAGGTGACCGGGTTCTACCGCTTGATTGTCTAGGGCCAGAGCGGTTTGCTGAGCTTGATTTATAGCTTCTTGGGCTTTAATAGTGAATTTTTCGAAGTTCATAATATATAGTTTACATAAGGTGCAGCAAATCAATCACCAAAACCTATCGAGTGCATTTTAGATGTCTTTCTGTCCTATCATACTCACATTAAAACGACATTTTGACTTAAAAGTTGAGATATAAAAAAAGCCATCGGTCAAGATGGCTTTTTTTATAATTGAAAGAGGAAAAGTTTATTTAACGATTAAACGTTTTACTAAGCTTTGGCCTTCCATTTGGAAAACGACCATATACATTCCTCGTGCATATTGATTTGTAGAGATCTCTATAGTATGAGCTCCATTCTCTTTGAAGTCTGTGGTTTCAAATAATTGTTTACCCATTAGGTCATACACTTTCACAGTGTACTCAGATGGCTCAAGAAGGTTGAAATCTAGATTCACATAATCCGTAGCTGGATTTGGATAGAGTTCACCAAGTAAAACCAATCCTGGGATACCTTCTTCCAATCCTACTAGATATTCCAGTGGAGCACTGGTTTTCTTGAAGCAGAAGTCATCTATGGCCCAACCTTCGTCTTGTATACCTTGATCCGAACCAAATCGGAAGCGGAAAATAACAGGACCATTGTATGGAATTTGAATAACCAATGATGCCGGTTTCCATCCATTAGAAATATTGGTCCATCCTGGTTTGATAACATCTAAGCTGGTTACAAATTGGGTATTGAACCAATTGCCTTGAACATTTCCAACTACATCCCAGCTAAGACCTCCATCACTAGATAGATCAACTGTTCCACCGTCGTGATATCTCTCTGTTTTGTAGGCATGCATGAACTCTATAGAATACCTCGAAGTAGAGTCAACTCTAAATACAGGACTGAAAAGAGCAGAAGAATCTCTATTTCTGTAATTGTTAGATAAATCTATCATCCAAGCATTAGGACCGCTGAAGGCGCCATTTATCTGAGATTGAGAAGGAGTTCCTTTCTCCCAGAAAGTAAAGCCGTCGGCATAGGTGGCATAGTTTAAAGTAAGCCAATCATTTACTGATGCTGTTTCAAAATCATTGCAATAACCAATTGAATCGACAGAATTGATGATATCTAAAATTACAATGTTTTTACAGAGTGAATCATCTGCACTGAAGTCATCTTGGGGCTTCCCGCTTGGATTTTCTGTGAAGGCACACACATTATGTCCACCACTTAGAGCATTCAACCAAGGAGCTTGAATGGTGTCCCATCTAGATCTACCTCTAGCTAGAGCCGGAGTAAAGACAACCTTTTGGGATCCTAAGAAAGTATTATCAATCCACATTGTTACATTGCAAGAATCCAATGGTCTTGCACCTGTATTTTCAATACGAACCATCAATGCATTATCGCCGGGGAAAGGCAAGTTTGCAACGGTTCGGATATCTGTAGGTGAAGCACTGTATTGAGGGGGAACGTACAATTCCACATCGTCAATTTCCCAACCAATATCAGTACCTGATGCATTCGATCCCATGAAGAATCTCAAAGAAAGTGGAGAACTGTTGTTGTTCATGAAACCTAGGGGATAGGCAGATAAAATCCATCCGTTAGAAGATCCTGCGAAACCTGGATTATCACCTAAGGCAGGAATTTGAGTAGAACCATATATTGCGTTTCCATACCAATTCGGATAGGCCGGAAGAGGTACTGCATCGCCTAAAGGAGTCCACACTCCATTATTGAAGTATTCAACTCTACCTCCGTCACCCGTGCCAAAGCTGAACTTTTGCCAAAAACGAATTTCAGTTCCCATAACAGAATCAAATCCTATAAAACGCGGCAATCTCAAGGCTTCCACACTGGTTGTCCGATAGCTGCCAGTAGCAACTGGATTGGTTTTGTAACTGCGTGTGCCAGAGCGAGCACCAGGCCCTACTTTTTTATCCCAAAGTCTGTATGATTTACCTCCACCGGGGTTACCCATTACGATATAACCATCTTCTGCCTCATCGCAAGATTCAAAATCATTGAAATAAGGAATACTAATATCATCGAAAACCGTGGTTTTCTGACAAAATTCATTATTGAAATTATGGCTATCACCTGCCAAATTGGTGGTAATACATATATTGTGCTCTCCTTCTGTATAAGCGGGTGGAGTACTAACAGAATAGTTAACACTGGCTCCAGGACTAAGAGAACCTGTCCAAGTAACATTTTGGGTTGTCGCTGTACCTCCACAATATGGGGTAAGCGTTACGGTTAGGGGAATACTTGTTACTGTTGCAGATCCATAATTCTGAATAACAATTTGAGGACCGTTTGTGGCTGTAATGTTTACTCCTGTTCCTGGCGTATTCATTCCAATTATACCAACATCGTTTGCTATCTGGTCGTATAGCTGAATTTTATCAATTGCGATATCTGCTTGATTTCCACCCGTGGCAAGTTGAGCTACAAAACGCATCTGTATCGTTTGACCTTGAAAGGCAGATAAATTGATATGTTTTACTTCCCATCGAGAGAACTCATCTGTTTGAGGAGAGGTTACAATGGCTCCACCAACAGCCTGATAGCTATTCGAGGTTTCGGCTTTAACCTGAACCACCAATGCATTGGCCTGAGCTCCGTAAAAATGATAGAAATAATCTAGGTAAGGATTTGTAAGGCTCGTAAGATCAATACACTCACTTAAAAGAACAGCACTTGAAGGAGCGGTGGCGCCATTGTCCGATTCAGTATAGAGATAGTTGTCACTCTGATATCCGCCAAAAGGCCCTGTGTTATTGGTCGTAGTTAAACCTTTAAATACATACCAACTGAAATTTCCAGCAACATTATTTGGAGGAAGAATGGTCCAGTCGCTTGTGCCTATGTTTCCTGGATTTGCAGGTGTGCCTGCTCCTGTAGAAGCTGTAGGTCCATCAAAATCTAGTATATAAGGGAATCCACTTATAGGAGGATCGTGCTGAATTGTTCTTGGCCCTAGTTCATTATTAGTTTGATCAACATCTCCAGGTACTTCAAGAAAAACACGAATCGTATGTGTTTGGAAAGCGCTTAAATCTGCCTTCGGTGTGAAAGTATAGGTTGTGTCATCTCCACTTTCTAAACTACCATAAATGGTATCACGGACAATGGTTCCATTCAATTCAAATGCAATTGGAATAATGGATATAGGCAAGCAACCTGAATTTTTAACGTTAATTGTTACATCTTCAGTAGAGCTATAGGAACAAAATCCATTTTCAGGAGTGTCGAAGCGCACCATTTCCATTTCAACTGGATCCGGTTCAAAGATTCGAAGGTCATCTATGGCCATATCGCCATTTCCACCTGTTCTAAATCCTACAAAACGTATGCGTATAATTCTACCAATGAAAGGAGTAAGATCTACAAATCCTTTATCCCAATCATCTGCTTGGGAAGTATGGGTTTGACCGGGTATAGAAAGATAGTTACCATACCAACTAGATACCGATTCTCCTGTGTCAATATCGATACGAAGATTACCCATAGACGTACCAAACTTATGATACCAAAACTCCATTGCTGCGCAAGAAGTTAGACCTGTTAGATCAATACAGGGTACAATAAGTTGGCTATTCGGCGGACTATTATTCTGTGAAGTTTCGAGATATATGAATTTACCTGTTCCACTTGTATGGTCACCGCTTGGTCCTGTATTACTCGCTGCAGGGGGTCCTTGGCGGATACTCCATCCAAAACCAGTACTCGTAGTATTTGGAGAGATTTCCCAATTACTAACTGGAATTGTAGGGAAAGTTCCTCTATTCGTATTACCCGTAGTTCCGCTTCCTGTACCCGGCACCCAAATGGGGCCTTCAAATGACTCTGTCCAAGGAAAAGTATTTATTATGGTCGGTGAGTTTCCACAATCGCCATTACCACAAATCCAAGGAAAACCTTGCACTCTCCAGAATTCATAGGTTGCGCTAGATGCTTGCGGCATTCGACGTATAGTTCCAATACATGAATTGTCTTGTACTAAAACATACCAATTTACCGTATCACCTACGTTGACAAGGCCCAGTGGGAATTGATATTCTCTTCTGGATGCTGGAGCCGTAATGTTCATTAAAACAGTATCTGGCGAAGCGCCATTAATACTATAGATCAATCGAGAGCTCTGGATTCCTGAAATATCTGTTGCATCCAGTCCAAAAGTAGGCGCCTGATTTACTGTTCCGCCAAGAGGCTGATTGTCAAAACAAGGAACCGGAGAAGGATTCAAAGTAAAAGTAACAGTAGGTGGAATCGGCTCACAAGGAGCAGCAACCACTTCTACATCGTCTACAAACCATCCGTCAAACTGACTCCAGTTAGCAGGAGGGAGTGTGTTTCCAGAATTACTTTTATATACGAAACGAAGTTTCACTTGAGGGAAACCATTTACTCCACCCGCAATGGCGGAAATATTAAATTCTTCCTTAACCCATTGAGAGGTAGTCGCATTGAGTGGAGCAGCATTACTACCCCATATGCTTGCATCACTGCCGTAGGAAGTGACATTGAAATAGGTGAGTGCACCAAAATTGATCGAAGACCCCAGATATTGAGTTCCAGTTAATTTCGTCCAACTAGTTCCATTATTAATGGAAACATAGATTTCAGCTCGCATAGTTGGAAACATTAACGCCTTGTGGAAGAAACTCGCCAGAACAAAGGAGTTACCAACTGTACTAAAAGCGTCGGTTTCATACACAACGGTATCGAAGGCAAGCGGCGTCTCCGTATGATACGAGTTTGGCGCCGAAACGGCCGTTGCATTGGTATCATTCCAACACCAAGTACCAGGGGGAACAGTTGTAACTACTGGGAAACCAGTACCTCCACCTCTGCTTGTACAAGTCCCTAAAATGGTTGCCCCATCAAATTGCTCGTTGTAAACCACTGTTTGGGCAATGGATAAATTTATTAGGCCAAAAAGACCTGCCAAAAGGAATAGTTTTTTCTTCATAAAGGCTTCAGTGTTCTGAAGTTGAAAATGACACAATCCAACAAATATAAGAGAATTGCTTAGTCCATTGATAATCGTTAAGGTTTACTTATTGAATAGCCTTTGAGGCTTATTTTACGCGTGTTGACAAAAGGCGTTTTCCATTTAGAAATCCCTCTAGAATATCTTCTTTTGAAATTGAACCCACTCCATGTGGGGTTCCTGTAAAAATGACATCGCCTATTTTGAGTGTGAAGTATTTCGAAACTTCTGCGATTATTCTATCTATCGAGAAAAGCATATTCGAAGGATTACCTTCTTGTACTTTCTCCTGATTTTTAAGGAGGTAGAAGGTCCAATTAGCAGGTTCAATCAATTCGAATTTTGAGATGAAATCACCAATAGCTGCACTACCATCAAATGCCTTGGCCTTTTCCCAAGGCAGGCCTTTTGATTTTAATTCTTCTTGCACATCCCGAGCTGTAAAATCCAATCCCAATCCCACTTGATCATAGTACTTATGGGCAAATTGTTCCTCGATATTCTTACCTAGACGATTAATCTTCACCGTAAGTTCGAGTTCATATTGAACGTTTTTACTGAAATCTGGAATGAAAAAGGGATTATTACCTATAAGTATGGAGCTGTCTGGCTTAATAAAGACAACGGGCTCCATTGGTAAAGGATTATTTAATTCATGCGCATGTTCGGCATAATTGCGCCCTATACAAATGATCTTCATTTGCTAAAATCTTTAAATTTCAATTCGGTTAGTACTCTTTTAGTGTATAAAGGGAAATCAGACTTTTGAATCCAAGCATAATATCCGGGATCATCTTTAAAAACTTGTAAAACAGCTTTGCCTCTGTACTTGCCGAAACTAAATTGTGCGTCACCGTTTTTTGCTTCTCGAATGTATCCCGCGAAGTCTAAGGCATTTCCTCTATTGGAGAGAGCACTCAAAAAGGGGATGTCCACTTTGGTTCCCTGTTCTTTAGCCATTTCTTCAAATTCGGCATGATATTTATCTACTTGCGCTTCAAATACATTAAGCGTTGCCTCCGTATCGGCTAGTGCAGAATGAGCATCCTCTAGAATCTCCCCGCAATAGAATTTCAATGCAGCTACAAGGGTTCTAGGTTCCATTTTGTGGAATATATTTTGAATATCCACAGCAAGTCTCTTTTTCATATCAAAATCAACACTCTTTCCTTTGGCCTTGGCTCTTTCAAATTCTTCAGCTAAAATGGGGATATCGAATTTATTGGAATTGAAACCAGCAAGATCACTGTCTTGAATAAACTGTAGAACTTCTTTGGCTCTCTCCTCAAAAAGAGGTGCGTTTTCTACCATTTCATCGGAAATTCCATGAATCTCGGAAGACTCTTTTGGAATGGGCATACCTGGATTGATTAACCAACGCTTCCGAATCTTTTCACCATTTATGGTCTTTTTAACGATTCCAATTTCGACAATTCGGTCTTTGACAACATCCACTCCAGTAGTTTCCAGATCAAAAAAGCAGATGGGTCTAATTAGTTGTAATGACACCTAGTTTATGGTTTTTGTGATTGATTTTGCTCAGCTTCATTTAACCAACCTCCGCCAGTAGCTTTATAAAGGTTAAAGTAGGCAGTAAGAAGTTCAGCTTGGGTTTGGGCTAAAAAGTTTTGAGCATCAAATGCTTGTCTTTGTGATTCGAGGTATTCTAGATAACTCGTAACCCCTTGATTGTATCTCTTGTACGACAAATTTTGAGCGCTATTTGCTGCTTTCACATGAATACGACGCGCAATAATTTCCTCCCTGAGGGTACGAATGCTAATCAATGCAATTTCTACTTCTGCAAATGCGCTAAGAATCTTTTGTTCATAGCTTAAAAGGGCTATTTCGGTTTCCTTTTTTTCAACGTCAATTGCTCTCAAGTTTCTTCTCCATTGCCAAAGGGGTCCTGTTAGGTTGAGTCCTAAATTCCAGAATGCATTGTCTATTGCCTCAATATTCAATGAGTTATAACTAGTAGAACCGCTCAGGCTAAACCTGGGATACAGATTAGCTACAGCAGCTCCAATTTCAGCATTCTGCGCTACTAGATCTTGTTCGGCTTGAAGCAGGTCGGGTCGATTCTTTACCATTTCGGAAGGAACCGCAATGGAGAGTTCAATGTCGTATTTCTGTTCACTCAGTCTATTTCCGCTGGCTATAGAGGATGGCATTCTTCCAACTAAAACAGAGAGATTTTGTTCAGTTTGAGCACTCAATCGTTGATAGAGAGGAACTGAAGTTGCACTAATAGCAAATTGAATCTGAGCTTGGTTGAGATCAATCTCGGGAACAATTCCTCCTTTAAAACGCTTTTCAATAATAGTTTGCATACTGTCGCGTAGGTTGGTGTTATCTATGGCTATTTCTGTTCTTTGACGGAATTCTAGCATCTGATAATAACTACTGGCTACCTGAGAAATCAATTCTATCTGCAATGCTCTTTGAGCATTTACTTCGGAAAGAAATTGTGCTTTTTGACTTTCATTGAGTCTTCTAAGTCGTCCCCAAAAATCCAATTCCCAAGCCATTGATGCTCCTATACTCAAATTGGGATCAGAAGAAAGAGAGTTTATTCCACCAGAGCCATTGTAACTAAAGGAAGGCCAAAGAGCAGCCTTTTGAATATTCAAAAGCAGCATAGATCTTTCGACTCTTTGTGCCGCAATTAAGGCATTTCGATTATTCTTTAGAGCCTCTCTGATTAAAGTGTCAAGCACAGGGTCTTGGAAGTAAGTCCACCAAGTCTTTGGAACAAATACAGAATCGATCTCTGTATTTTCGTCTATGGCATTCCAGTAGGTTGGAAGGTTTAGATCGGGTGCTTCATAATCTGGACCCAGTTTGCAACTAGCCATGGCAATGAAGATCACTGCAATTTTGAGGGGAGTGGAGTTAAGTCTAAGCATCATTCGAACTGTTTTTCAACTGTTCTCTTTTCTTTTCATAGCCAGCCATTTTACCAATTAAGACAAAGAAAGCAGGGTAGAGGAGTAGACCAAGAAGGGTGGCTATTACCATTCCTCCTAAAAGGGCCATTCCCATAATCTTTCGAGCTTCTGCCCCCGCTCCAGATGCGATGATTAACGGAAAAATACCGAGTATGAAAGAGAAGGCCGTCATTAAAATAGGTCTGAATCTCAATTGAGCAGCAGATATAGCGGCATCAATCAAGCTCATTCCTTCATCAAATTTCATTTTCGCGAATTCAATGATTAGGATGGCATTTTTAGCAGCCATAGCAATGAGCATAACCAAACTGATTTGGCCAAAAATATTCAATTCATATCCACCTAAAAAGAGCCGACTTAAATACAAGAAAAGCAAGGCACCTCCAAGCGCAAACGGAGTTCCCATTAGAATACTCAAAGGCATTGTCCAGCTTTCGTATTGTGCTGCAAGAATTAAGAAAACAAAGAATAAAGAGAATCCAAAGACGACTGCCGCAGAACCTGAAGCTTTATCTTCTTGATAGCTCATGGCATTCCATGAAGTTGACATATCGGGAGGAAGGACTTCTGCGGCCACTTCCTTTAATGCGGTCATAGCCTGAGCAGAACTGAATCCGTCTGCAGGGTGCCCTGTAACTTCAGCTGCTCGATACATATTAAAGCGATTGGTGTATTCTGGGCCATAGACTTCGCCAACAGAAATTAAGGCGGAAAGAGGAACATCTCCCCCCTGAGCGTTTTTCACAAAGAAGAGATTTAGATCGTTTTCATCTTTCCTAAACTCAGATTCAGCTTGAACATATGTTCTGTATAGCTTGCCATATTGGGTGAAGTCATTTACATAAGCGCCTCCCAAAAACGCAGCAAATGTGTTGTACACATCCTCTAGTTTCACTCCTGCTTGAAGGATTTTATCTCGGTTAATTTTTATACTTTTTTGCGGTACCGAAGCCTGATACATTGTAATTGCTGAGCCTATTTCAGGCCGAGCATTTGCTGCTTGTACAAAGGCCTGCGCATACTTTTCTAGATATTGTGGAGTATTGCCGTTTTTGTCTTGAATCATGATTGAAAAACCACTGCCATTTCCCAAGCCTGGAATAGGTGGCGGACCAAAGGCATATGCTTGTCCGTCTGTGATTTTCATATGCAAGATTCCATTCAGGTTTTGGGCAATCTGAAGTGCCGTTTCTTCACGATCTGCCCAATCTGTTAACTTCACAAAAAGGAATCCAGTATTCGTTGCCATGGCTCCAGATAACATGCTGAAACCAGAAATGGTAGTAATGTGTTGAACCGAAGGAATGGTCTTGAGAATCTGCTCAACTTTAATGGCGGAAGCATCGGTTCTTTGCAGAGACGCTGCCATAGGAAGCTGTAGATTCAGAAAGATATATCCTTGGTCTTCTTCAGGAATAAAGCCTCCAGGTAATTTCATTCCAAGAAAAGCCGTTCCTAGAATGGCAATCCCGACATAAAGCAGACTGCGTTTAAACTTTTTTGTTAGCACCGTAGTAATATTGGTATATCCTACCGTTCTTTTATCGAACCATTTATTGAAACCATTAAAGAATTTGCCAAGCACTCCTTTGGTTTCTTTTTTCTCTTTCAAGATTAAAGAGCAAAGTGCTGGAGAAAGACTCAAGGCATTAATGGAAGAGAAGAGCGTAGATACAGCAACAGTAATAGCGAATTGTTGATAGAGTTTACCGGTTATTCCGCCCATAAAAGAAACCGGCAGAAAAACAGCTATCAAAACTAAAGTGGTAGCAATTACAGGTATGGTTACCTCCCTCATAGCTTTGGAAGTAGCGTCTTTGGGATTCATTCCTTGCGCCATATTAACCTGAACCGCTTCTACTACTACAATAGCATCATCAACTACAATTCCAATGGCGAGAACAAGTCCTAGTAAGGAGAGTACGTTAATCGTAAATCCAAGCATGGGGAAGAACATAAATGCTGCCAATAAGGAAACAGGAATGGCCAGGGTGGGAATAAGAGTAGCTCTTAAATCTTGAATGAATATATACACTACCAGAATAACCAGTAATAGGGCAATGATGAGTGTCTCAATAATTTCCTTTATTCCGGCGGTAATGGGCTCAGTAGAATCTAAGGCAATGGTATGGCTCAATCCTTCCGGAAATTTTTCAGCTAAACCATTCATTGTTTCTTTAATGGTTTCTGATAATACTACCGCATTGGAACCTGGAGCTTGATAGATTGCTATGGTTGCTGCAGGGCTTCCATTCAGTCTTGAACGAGCAGAATAACTCTCAACTTCCAGAGATACACGTGCAATATCTCTAATTTTAACTTGACTACCATCTGAAAGAGTACGAACGACAATGTCTCCAAATTGCGCTTCAGTTTTTAGGCGATCGGGTAGACGAACAGTATAGGTGAATTCTGTTCCTGCCGGAGCTGGCTCTGCACCAAATTTACCTCCTGCTACAATTGCGTTTTGAGCGCGAATGGCAGCAATAATCTCACTCACTGAAAGTCCGAGACTGGAGAGCTTATCGGGTTTAACCCAAATACGCATCGAATAGCTACTGGCTCCCAAAACATCCACTCGACCGATACCTGGAATGCGTGCCAATTGATCCTTTATATTGATCATGGCATAGTTACCCAAGAAGTTTTGATCCATTTCTTCTTCGGTAGATGTCAGTCCAATCAACATCAAGATATTCGACATTGATTTCTGAGTGGTGACCCCCATCCGCTTAACTTCTTCAGGAAGTTTTGCTGTAGCTGAGGAGACACGGTTTTGAACGAAAACCGTATTCATATCCGGATCCGTTCCAATATCAAAACTTACATCCAAACTCATGGTGCCATCATTGGCATTCACGGATTTCATATAAATCATATTGTCTACTCCATTGATCTGATCTTCAATAGGAGAAGCAACACTCTCTTCCATATTCAAAGCATTTGCTCCTGTATAGAATGCTCTTATTTGAACAATAGGTGGAGCGATATCGGGATATTGCTCAATAGGAAGTCCGAGAATACTGACGAATCCAATTACGGTCATAATAATGGCAATAACAATGGCCATTATTGGGTGCTCAACAAAAAAATGGTGTTTGATTGGCTTCTCCATTAGAGCCTAATATCATTTACGGATTCGAATTTGACTTCTTCTGCTTTAATTCGAGAACCTGTCTTCAAGGTTTGAATACCTTCAAGAACAATCCTTTCCCCTTCCTCCAAACCTTCTCCAACAATTACTAAATCGCGTAAAACATCTCGGACCTGAATGCTTCTTTTAATAGTGGAGTCGCCTTGAACCACATACACGAATTTCTGACCTTGAAGATCGGCGATGGCTCTTGCTGGAATGGCAATTACATTTTCTTCTCTTTCTTGGGTAACTCTTAAGCGAACGAATTGCCCTGGACGAACCAGATTGTCTTTATTTGGGAAGAGAACTTGTGCACGAATAGATCCAGTTGACGATTCTACTGCTCTATCTAAAAAAGAAAAAGTTCCTTCCTCTTCTAACGTACTTCCATCCGAGAGAATTATTGTGAAAACCATTGGTCTGTGATCCTCTGGACTTTCCGCTATTAGAATTCGAGCCAATTGTAGGTATTGTTGTTCTGGAATAAAGAACTCAACCTTAATGGAATCTATCCTGCTTACAGTGTTCAGAATGACAGGATTAGGGGAGCTGCCCACAAATTCACCAGTGGTTGCAAGTGTTTTTCCGATTACTCCATTAATAGGTGTTGCAATGGCAGCATATCCAAATTCAATTTGTGCTAAGTTTACATTTGCTTCCGCTGCTTTAATGGAAGCACGAGAAGCATCAAAACTTGCAATAGCAGCATCTAAATCTCTCTTGCTTACAGCATTGTCATCTGCAAGCGGCTTTATTCTATCTAAGTCATTTTTGGCTTTAACTCCAGCAACTCGCGCCTGTGCCAGCTCACTATTGGCCGCATTTAATTTTGCCTGATACGGCATAGGATCGATTGAATAAAGCAATTGACCTTTCGCAACAGCGGATCCCTCTCTGAAGTGTATTCTTTCTAAGAAACCTACTACTCTTGCCCTAATTGGAACATCTTGAATACCGTAAACTTGGGCAGGAAATTCTCCCCAATATGGAATTGCTTGTTTCTTTAAAGTTAAGACAGGTAGGGTTTTAGCTGGAATTTCTACTGTTTTTTCGGCACACGAAGAAATAAGCAAAAAAGCTCCTAACGACATTAAAAATCGCTTTGAAAGCTTGATCATTTTAGATAGAATTAACAAAGTGATTCGCCTTTTTAATTGTAAAGACGAATCTAAGACAACTAATAGAATTAGAAGTTAAATTTCCCTTTTTGGATCGAATGCCTCAAGGTAGTCCGCTACGCGTCTAACAAAAGTTCCTCCCAATGCTCCATCTACCACTCTATGATCGTATGAATGGGAGAGGAACATTTTATGTCGAATAGCGATTACGTCGCCTTCTGCGGTTTCAAGAACAGCCGGCTTTTTAACAATTGCGCCTGCTGCCATAATAGCCACTTGTGGTTGATTGATAATGGGAGTGCCCATTATGTTTCCAAAAGTTCCAACATTGGTTAAAGTGTAGGTGCCTCCCTGAATTTCATCCGGTTTCAACTGATTGTTTCGCGCTCGAGAAGCGAGATCGTTCACGGCTTTGGTTATACCAAGTAAGTTCAATCTATCAACATCTTTTATAACCGGAACAATTAGATTGCCACTGGGCAAAGCAGCAGCCATACCAATATTTATATGCGCTCTTTTCACAATTTTATTATCCGGCGTAAGCGAGATATTAATCATTGGAAAATCTTTTATCGCTTTTGCTAAGGCTTCTATAAAAATAGGAGTAAAGGTTATTTTCTCTTTTTCTCTTTTAAAGAAAGAATCTTTGATTTTATTTCTCCAATTAACAAGATTGGTTACATCTACTTCTACAAAAGAGGTAACGTGTGGGGAAACATGTTTAGACATGACCATATGATCAGCGATCAGCTTTCTCATGCGGTCCATCTCTATAATTTCATCTTGGGCACCAATGGAAACGGCTGGTGCAGTATGGCTCGCAATAGGGGCACTTGCCTTGGCTACGGTTTGAGTACTAGAAGCACTTTGACTAGCCTTCGCTCCAGGTAAAGCGGCAGGAATAGCTCCACTACTTGTCTTTTCACGTTTTGTTATAAAACGGAGAATATCTTCTTTTGTCACTCGACTTTCTGCTCCGCTGCCTTCAATGGTTTGGAGTTCGTCTAAACTAACGCCTTCTTCTTTGGCGATACTTCGCACCAGAGGAGAATAGAATTTTCCATTCACTTCTCTAGGAATATCAGTTAAAGATTGAGAAACAGCACTTGCGTCTGTAATTGGCTCTGCCATTTTCTCCACCTTAACAGGCGCAGATACTTCTGAAGACGCTTCTGCACTTTCTGCGCTTGCCTCTGTTTCTACAATTGCGATTACCTGTCCAACTTGAACAACATCGTCTTCTGCAAAAAGAAGCTTAACAATTACTCCATCAACGGGAGATGGAACCTCAGAATCTACCTTGTCTGTTGCAATTTCGAGCACAGACTCTTCGGCTTCAATCGTTTCACCTTCACTCTTCAACCACTTAATGATAGTAGCTTCTGCAACACTTTCACCCATTTTGGGCATTACAAGCTCGAACTTTGCCATAAAAATCGCTTTATTCAGGGGGTTGGGCGCGAAGGTAGATATTCGCTATCAATTATTCGACTTCAAAACCAAATGCCAGATCACTTTTAAATCATCGCTGATTTTGTAATCACGTGCATACAGCAACTCTACTTTTTGTTGAAATTCCAATTCTCCCTCTAAATCTTTGTGAAGTTGAGAGGGATGAAAAACAGCAATTCTATCTTTTCTACCCGAAGGAGTCTTTCTATTTTGATAGCCAACCCAGGTTTTTTTTCCAATCAAAATCTGAAAGGATTGGTTCAGGTTGAGCCTTCCTTTGCTGAAAGGAAGAAAAAAGGGCGATAGTATTAAAATAACCAGAGAGAGTACAATGTCAAGGATTCTTTTATTCCGTCTTGAAATAGGTTCTTGAAGTTGATCTTTTCCCATACTATACCACTCGCCTTTAGTGTGGATTGAGTTGCTTCCAATAATAAAAAAAGCATCAGGCGGAGCTATCTTCATTTCCACCGATTGACCAGAAAGTGCGGTCATGAGTTCCAATGTGTTTTGGGTGGAAGTACTTGCTGCATCGAAAATAACTTCATCTACTGCAAAAATCCGGCATACCTCTTTTAGTCTGTGAATGGCATTCTCATGATCGCTGGGGTGCATTTCGCCCACGATGTGCGCGTCTGGTCGACTTTTTCGGATGAGCTCTGATAGTCTTTCCGCGCCTTCTTTGGAGCCTATTAGCCATATTCGCTTTTCTGTTTCAGACTTTGCAATATAGTTTTTGAAGAAAAATTGAAGCCCAAGACGCAACAAACTACTCAGAGCAAAAGCCCAAGCTACGCCGAGAAGCAGAAGAGCTCTACTGAATCGCCATTCTTCGCTGAGTAAGCCATAACCTGCAAATAGAATGAGACTTCCAATAAACAGGCCTTTCTGCATTTGTCCTAATTTAATAGGTCTATCATAACCTCCACTTAACCAAATAGATATAATAAAAACTAAAGTGTAGAGGGGAAGTACATATAAGGTATATATAAATGGATATTCGCCGCCACTAATAAATCGATGGTTGTTTTCCCAATAGGTTTTCAGGAAGTACATTCCGACCCAAAGGAGCGATGCATCTAAGATGGGAAGATGTATTCTTCCCAAGAAACGCTTTAAAACAGATACACTTGCCCTCAGCCAAATGGCCAACTGGATAATAATGAAATACGTTTTTGCTCCCTTCTTTTTAAAGTGTTTTCGAGCAAAAATGGCCATGGCTTGATAAAACACATAAACGTAGTTCAGACTTCCCTTTTTCGTGCTTTCACCCTTATAGTGTATGATTCGCGTATTGGCTAAATAATGATTCTCATAGCCTTCTTTCATTATTCTGTAGGAGAGATCTATATCTTCTCCGTACATGAAATAGTCTTCGTCTAACCAACCAGTTTTATCTAATACGCTCTTGCGCATGAACATAAATGCCCCAGCAAGTATCTCTACGGTTTGATTTTCATCTACGTTCTGATGTCCTAGGTAATAATGATTGAATCGAGCCGATTTCGAAAAAACTTTATATAAACCACTGATTTTATAGAAGGCTGCAGCTGGGTTTGGCAATCCTCTTTTTGACTCTGGTAAGAAGTTGCCTTTCCCGTCGAGCATACGGACTCCCAAGGCACCGCATTTGGGATTTAAATGCATATGATCTATACACTCAGTGAAAGTATTTTCTTCAACAACCGTATCCGGATTTAAAAGAAGAATAAACTCGCCCTTGCATTGGGCAATAGCTAAATTGTTTCCCTTGCTGAAACCAAGGTTTTCTTGGCTTACAATAAGTTTTACCCACGGAAACTTATTCTCAACCATTTCTACAGACTCATCTACGCTCGCATTATCAACAACAAATACTTCCGCTTCCATTTTGTCTATTGCCTTAGAAACAGAAGCAAGACATTGTTCTAGAAATTGAGCAACATTGTAGTTAACAATTACAATAGATAGCTTCATATTGAATGAGTTGTGATAGTATTAGATCTCATCTCTTTAAAGAATCTTCATATGGTATTCGATGTTGTATGCTTCGAGCGAGGGTTATCTCATCGGTATATTCAAGTTGATCTCCAACACCAATTCCACGAGAAATGGCGGAGATTTGAATGCTTCTTCCCTGTAATTTTCTAAAAATATAAAAAGAAGTCGAATCGCCTTCAACGGTGGCGCCAAGAGCAAAAATGATTTCTTGAGTTTGCTCTAGCTCAATACGAGATAAGAGCGATGCGATTTGCAATTCAGAAGGGCCAATTCCTTCCAAAGGACTTATCAATCCACCTAAAACATGATACCGACCTTTAAATTGAGAAGTAGATTCAATCGCCATAACGTCGCGAATATCTTCAACAACGCATAAAAGAGAATCTAAGCGAGCTGGATTTGTGCAAATGGAACACAGTTCTTCGTCTGAAATATTATAACAACGCGAGCAATGACGAAGATTTTCCGCCATTTTATTTAATGCAGTTGCCAATCGTTTACTCGACTGCGGACCTCGACGTATGAGATGAAGAGCCAATCGAAGCGCTGTTTTGCGCCCAATGCCCGGCAGCAAGGCAATTTCGTCCACAGATTCTTCTAAGATGCGCGAGGCATATTCCATGGGCTAAAGGTAAACACGCAATTCAACATAGTTGAAGAATTGGAATTTTTGTGCTTTTCTTTGGGCTATGGGATCACAGGGCATACTTCTCTTAATGGCAACTTATTTTGGTTTGCTTATTCTACTCAGCTATTTAGTTGGAAAGGATGATGACAACGACTCCTTTTTTGTTGGAAAAAGGAATTCGCCTTGGTATATCGTGGCGTTTGGAATGATAGGCGCTTCACTTTCCGGTGTTACTTTTATCAGTGTACCCGGCTGGGTGGGAAGCAGTTCTTTTTCATATATGCAAATGGTCTTGGGTTATCTTTTGGGATATGCTTTAATATCCAATGTTTTACTGCCTATTTATTATAAGTTGGGTTTAACCTCTATTTATGGTTATTTGAGACATCGATTTGGAAGGTCTGCTCATATCACGGGCTCATCGTTTTTCATATTGAGTAGAATCATAGGTGCCAGTTTCAGACTCTATTTGGTTGCAATGGTTCTTCAATTATTGGTTTTTGATCAATGGGCCATTCCCTTTTGGCAAACCGTAGTTTTCACCGTAGCACTTATTTGGCTTTATACCTTTCGAAGTGGAATTAAAACCATTGTCTGGACGGACACATTGCAGACTTTATTTATGCTTCTTTCGGTTATTCTCACCTTAGTTTGGCTTGGCGATGAGCTTATAGGAGCAGAGGGTTGGATTGCGCACATTAGAGACAGTCCGAATTCAACTGTTTTTGTTTTTGGTAATTTAAAAGAACCCACTCATTTTGTGCGATACTTCTTTTCAGGAGCACTTATTACCTTAGTAATGACGGGACTCGATCAAGATATGATGCAGAAGAACCTGAGTTGTCGGACGCTGAAAGAGAGCAAGCGCAATATGTTCTGGTTTAGCATAAGCTTGGTATTTGTCAATCTTATTTTTATGGTTTTAGGGCTTTTACTGAATGAGTACGCTCAATTAAACGGAATGGATGTAAAAGGAGATGAATTATTTCCAACCATAGTTATGGAGAATGGTAGCGCCGTTCTTGCTGGATTGTTTATCGTAGGATTGATCGCGGCTGCTTATTCTAGTGCGGATTCGGCATTAACTTCCTTGACCACCAGTTTTTGCGTAGATATTCTTGAAATAAAGGAGAGTCAAGTCGCAATGCGGAAATATGTCCATGTTGGGTTTTCGTTGGTGCTTATTTTAGTTGTTGTAGGTTTTAAATATGTGGTTAATGAGCATGTAGTTTCAGACCTCTTTAGGGCGGCAGGATATACGTATGGTCCTCTTTTAGGTTTGTTTGCATTCGGAATAACAACAAAAAAGATCATTAAAGAGAAATGGATTATTCCAGCCATAGCTATTGCTTCGCCTTTTATTAGTTGGCAGTTGAGCGTGTTGTTTTTCAAATACTACGCTATAGAACTTGGATTTGAAGTGTTGGCTCTAAATGGACTCATTACCTATTGTCTTTTGATTCTATCCGCTCGATTTTCAGCTGAAATTGAACGACAGTCCCATTAGGGTAATATTCTAATAATTGGAATTATTATTCATTTTTTGGAATAAACATTCAGATTGAGAATAAAATACAGGCTCAATGAATACAACTAAGATGGTATTCAGATATCTGATATTGAAAGGTTTATATATTGCTATGAATTCATGCAAAGAGGGCATGAATTTCTTTTTCGGGATGATGTTTGAATCTATTTGTAAAGAACAAATCGGTAAAAAATTCATTTTTAGAAAGATTATTTTATTGATATCCTTAATTGGGTTGATTTCATGCTCGAAAGAGCAAGAATAAGTTGCAAGTGCAAATTCAGGTCTGAAATTAGGGGAGCTAACAATGCGTTCGCACTTTTCTTTTTCTACTTATCGTTCAGCATCTAAAATTGGAGGATGGACCACACATAATTTATAGAATATATGCAAACTATAAAAATGAACGTGATTCTATCAGTAGTCGATCTTTGTTATCCGGAACATATGAAAGAGTCTTTCAATTGGGTTCTCATTATACCCAAATTGAAATAGAGCACAATACTCCTTGGAGAACTGCCCATCGTTTTTTTAATATTGGTCCGACAGACGAAGATATTCCGCACGATTTGAAGGTAAAGGAAAAGCTTGCTGCTGCTGAACCTGAAGATGGAACTTATATCGTTTTAAAAACGATGTCTACTGTTATCAATCACCTAGGATCTGTTGTGAGTAGGGGCAATACTATTTGTACTCTTGATACAGATGGAGATATTGTTTGCGATGAATTAAATGCAGCACCAGGGGATCCTTCTGTTGCTTTTGAAGAATGGATTCCTTCTCTATTGGGAAAGGGATCGCTGGCTTTTGAAGGCCATTGGCCAGCTTACGGAGAGTATGACTTCAATGATTTGGTGATTAAGTACAAATACAAGAAGCATTTGGATGCTTCCAATGTAATGGTTCGCATGATCGGTTACTATGATGTAACTGCCATTGGCGCTTCGTACAATAATGGATTTGGTTTCCAATTAGACATGAATCCTGCTGTGATTAACTCTATAACAGGCTTTGTGCACGGAAAGGGATTGGAAGTAGGGCAGTCTATACCTACTGTCATTCTATTTGAATGATGCTAGAGACGTAATTGACCAGCCCATTGGTTCGTACTTCATCAATACTCAAATTGAAAAGCCCTATTCCAAAGGCGATGAAATTGTTATAACCTTTGAATACGATCAAGCCGCTTTGCCTTCTAGCTTATATGGTACATCAATGGATCTTACCAATGTTCTCCTAGGCAATGCCTTTATTTTCCAAGATGGAGTTCGCAGTCATGAAATCTATCTAGCAGATGGCGTACCAACAGACTTAATGAATATGAACATATTTGGTGACTTAGATGATAATTCTACACCCGGTGCTGGAAGATATTTTAGAGATGTCATGAATGTACCCTGGGCAATCAACACAGCCCATGTATTCCATCATCTGCAAGAATGGGTTTGCATAGATAATACCCACAACTTCTTTATAGTAAGGGGAAGCAGTAATGGTATTAATTATCCGGATTGGTATAAAGACAATAGTGGATATAGAAGGGTAGACAGCCTATATTTTAGTCCAGAAGAATTATAAAAAGCAATTCTTTTTGTATAAAAGAGGGTGGTTTCGATTAAATGAAACCACCCTCTTTTTGTTTTAAATAAAACCACTAGCGCGTGCCTTATGATAAGCGGAATGTGGACTAATGCTTCGAATAAGATTCTTTCTGGTCTTATATTTTAGAACAATGGATTCATATAAGAATCCGAATGGATATGAGTCATTCCCCAATAGAGGCAGTTTAAATTATGCTGAAATTCCTAGAAGCGTGTAGACCAACGCAAGCCCGCTACCATTAATCGAATGAGACCATCTGGGCGAGAAGTGGTAATGGCAATTGGACTTCCAAATTCAAATTCGAGTCTATTTTTTTCATTTAAAGCGTATGAAACGCTTCCTGTTATATTCGTTGTAAAACCTCTGCTGTCCGTCAATGGAAGTTGAACATCACCCTCTGTTGATACGGCTTCATACGTATCATCTTGGGTATGAATTATAGTAAGGAGGGAATAAGAAAAATGCCATTTATTCATAGGCTTGTCAAAAACTTGTCCGACTCGAACAACTAGGTCTGGAGCTCTATCGAAATTCCGTGTGCTTGCAAAAACAGGCGTTGTCTCTCCAATAGGTGCTACGTATTGATTGTTGTTTTTGTTGAGTGGAAATTGATATGCCAAAGAGGTGATAAATGTCTTGTTTCTAGCGCTTAAACCGGCTAGTATATCAAAAGTACCCAATGATGTTTGGTAGCCCATTGGAAGTGGATTCCCGTCTATTTCAGTATTGGCATCACTCGTTGGTATTCTAAATCCAAATACCGTACTTATTTTCCAATCTTTATCTCGACGCCATGCGCGCGACCAACTGAGTGTAATGTCTGAGAGGCCATTCACATTGCCAAGATCTCCAGAAATAAGTCGGTAGGGAACTTTTATTTGCAGGCTGTTAATAGAATCTAAGGGATGACTATAATTTGCTTCAAAATCAACATAACTAATGTTATTCTCACCCTGAGAAAAGATGGCTCCAAGCTTTAGAGTAGGTGCGCTTTGAAGTTTACCAGAGGTGATATGCCCAGCGGTGCAAACTCCAGCATCTGAACATCCTTGTGCTTTTGAGTTTGTGGGGAAAAGAGCAATGAGCGAGAATAAACTAATAATGGTCTTCTTCATATTTGAACATATAATTTATTGGATAGAACGAAAGTCTACATTTCAATTCAATACACAAGTCGGATGGCGAAAATTTGTATGAGAAGTGATGGTATTCAATGGGTTTTGGAGGGAGTTTCGGAATATCAACTCTAGATTCAATAGAGTTAAATCAAGGTGATTTCAAATCCTGCTTTTTTTACAGAATGGATAAGCTCTGCTTCCGAATTGCCATTGAAATCTACTGTTAGAATTTTATCGGGGTGACTTATATCGACATCCCACTTTTTAATTCCCTGTATAGCATTTAATTCTGGACCGACTTTTTCGATGCATCCATTGCACATAATGGATGTTTTGAATCTGAATTGAGTCATAGCAATTGGATTTAATATTCCTTCCAAAATTACATCCACCCAAAGAAAAATACAGTCTGTTATTTCAATAGGTATTTAGTGAATTTGGTTTTCCCCCTCCGAGAATGAATGGCGTGAATTAGGCGTTTAGAGTTTCATAGATTTTAATCGCAAACTATTGGAAACTACCGAAACTGAACTTAAAGCCATTGCTGCACTGGCGATCATTGGGCTCAAGAGAAATCCGTTGATGGGATACAGAATGCCCGCTGCAATTGGAATACCAATGAGATTGAAGATAAAGGCCCAAAAAAGGTTCTGGCGAATGCCTTTCACGGTGAGACTGGAAAGCCTTAATGCCTTTGGAATAGATTCTAAATCAGATGTAATAAGAGTGATAGAAGCAACTTCTTTGGCAATGTCTGAACCCTTTGCCATAGCGATGCTTACATCGGCAGAAGCGAGTGCTTCCGAGTCATTTATTCCATCTCCAACCATAGCAACCACTTTTCCTTTAGCCTGCAAATCGCGTATGAATTGAGCCTTTTCTTGTGGCAGCATCTCTGCCTTGAAATCGGTTAAATCTAGCTCTTTAGCCAAAGCTTCAGCCGTTTGTTGGTTGTCTCCGGTAAGCATATATACTTCTTTACCTTCTTTTCTCAAACGCCGAATAGCCGACTTAGAAGTAGATTTAATTTGATCTGAAATAGCCAGAACAGCCAGAACTTCGTTCTCGTTTGAAAAATAAATTACTGTCTTGGCTTCCTTTTTCCATTGTTCCACTTTTGGCTGGATGGATTTTGGAATCGCTGCCGAGTATTCATTCAATAGTTTTTCATTTCCAGCTAGAAAAGTATGATTGCTATTTGTTATTCCTTTTATTCCCATTCCTGTAATACTCTCAAAATCAATTAATGGCTGAGTAGCCGGATTTTCATTCTTCAAGCGATTTACAATGGCCTCGGCAAGTGGATGCTCTGATTTCAATTCAAGTGAAAGCAAAACAGAACTAAAAAGATCAGCCTGTTCTGATTGAATCCAGTGAAGATCTGTAACAACCGTTTTTCCCTCAGTTATTGTTCCTGTTTTATCTAGAACCACTGCATTCACCTTATGTCCGAGTTCTAAACTCTCGGCATTTTTAATCAGAATATTGTTCTCCGCTGCTTTACCCATTCCTACCATAATTGCAGTAGGAGTTGCCAGTCCCAAGGCACAAGGACAAGCAATTACTAGAACGGTAACAGAAGCAAAGAGCGCATGAGTGAGGGCATTTTCAACTCCAGAAATCATCCAAATACTAAAAGTGAGTATAGAAATAGCCAAAACAACAGGAACAAATATGCCCGCGATTTTATCTACCAACTTTTGAATGGGTGCTTTGCTATTCTGTGCTTTTTGAACTCTTTTTATTATCTGAGCAAGAAGGGTTTCATTGCCCACTTTTTCCGCTAAGAACTCAAAGCTTCCCTTCTGATTTATAGTTCCCGCAAAAACCTTTTCACCCTTGTATTTCGCAACAGCCAAGGCTTCGCCCGTAATCATACTTTCAACTACAAATGAACTTCCAGAAATTACTTGTCCATCTACGGGGAGCCTTTCTCCCGGTCGAATTATTACTCTAAATCCATTCTGAACAGAAGATATTGGAATTTCCTTTTCAATTCCGTCTACGATGGCTCTTAGCGTTTTAGCTTGTAATCCCATGAGCTTTTTGAGCGCAGATGAGGTATTGGATTTTGCTTTTTCTTCCATCAACTTTCCCAGAGAGACAAAAGTGATTATTACTGCAGCTGCTTCGTAATACACATGAGGCTGTATATTTTGAGCCAGCCAAAAATGGGGGTAAATGGTATTGAAAACGCTAAATAGAAATGCAATACTGGTACTTAAAGCAACCAATGTATCCATATTGGTCAGGCCATGTAATGCTTGTTTCCAGGCATTTGAATAGAAATGACCTCCAAAATAGAACAGAACGGGCAGAGAAAGAAAGAGCGAAATCCAATGACCTACTTGCCATTCAGTAAAAAACATTCCTAGAATGAAAATAGGGAGAGTAAGTATTGCCGCAGCAATGGTGCGTTTTTTAAGTTGGTGATACGCTCTTAATTGAGATTCTTTTTGCGCTTCAAAGGGGTCTTCTTCGTCTATAATTAAATCATAACCCAGTTTTTGAAGCGCTTTTTGCAAATCGCTCGCAGAGGTTGTTTCTGCAAACTCTACTTGAACAGAAAGGGAAGCAAAGTTGACATTGGCATGAAGTACTCCTTCTGTTTTGAGAAGAATAGATTCTACACTCGATGCACAGCCTGCGCATGACATGCCTGTTACAGGAAAACGATCTTTTTGGGTATTATCTATTTTATCTGAGATTCGAATCATGATAAATGAAGCTGTTAATCTTGAAATCAAGAACCACAAAGATCGAAGTACTGCTACTCCAAGAAGAATAAAATTTTGTAAAAAATGTTCAAGATTCTGCTCAGATGCTATCCAGATTCGTATGTCCTGGTTTATGCATTTTCTTGAATTCCGTTGGAGTCATTCCTGTTTCTTTTTTAAACTGGGTAGATAGATATGCAGAACTGCTGTAGTCTAGTTGGAAGGCAATTTCTGAAATAGAATACGCATTGTAGAACAGCAATTCTTTTACTTTCTGGACTCTCAATTTGGCAATGTATTTTTCGATAGTAATGCCCTCAACCGCTGAAAACAGTCGACTTAAATAGGAATAATCATGATTCAGATGAAGGGCTAAGAAAAGAGAATAATTCTCTTTAATGGGCTCTTGTTTATTGTGAATTTGGTTGACTAGGAGTGTTTTTATTTTGGAAATTATCTGCGATTTCCCATTTGGGAGTAACTCAAAACCCAGCGATATAAGCCTTCCCTCTAATTCAATGGATTGCTCTTCGAGAATATCTTTTGTCAGTGTAATTTCTCCTAATTCAACACTCGTATACTCAAGATTGAGTTGATTGAGAATGCCTTTGACTGCTTCAATACATCTTGGACAAACCATGTTTTTAATATGGAGTAAGCGGGATTCTATCATTTTTTAAGGGGAGATATTAAAAGAGTGGGCAATTACTTTCCAATATAAAAAGCAACTTCGATTTATAATCCTGACTTTATGTTTTCAATGTGTAGATAATAATGGTTCAAAAAAGTGTGTGATTATATAATAATCGATTTGTGACGGCCTCATAAATAGTGGGCTTTCATTCTGACTAGGGTAGTATTAATAGCGTCTCTCAATTCTGGATCTACTTTTTGTTGATTTGCATAATCCGGCCAATTTTCTACAACTCGGTCAACCTCAGTTATAATTTCAGATGCACCTTTTATGTTCATCTTTTTGGCCACTTCTAATAGATCTGTTCGCTCAATATTATTCCTTTTTCCATTTACACTTAAACAATGCTGACTTACCCATGTGCTCGATGGGCGGTAGGCATGACAAACGTCAAATGCAGGAGAAAGAGACCATTCTCCTTTTTCCTCCTTGGTGAATGCAAAATTCTTAGTATGGTCATCACAGTTGCGAGCAATTACATTGAAAGTCATCCTTCTAAATAGCTGTTCTGCTTGTGGATAGGGAAGAACAAGCATTCTCATGGTTTCGAATAAATCTTCATAGGAGTAAATATCAATATCCTGGAAGTCGTAATGCCGCATGGCACAAAAGGATTGGACATGCACCTTTGCTTTTCCAAGAATTCTGTCAAACCTTTTGGTCATGAAGTGTGCTCTGTCATTTTCTTCCATTAGCGCACTTTCCATCATATCAATTCCTGCATCTAGAGCCATCTTATAATAAGCCATTTCAACTCTTCCATAGCCTCTCGATGTTCCAAACTGATCATCCTTTATACCATCAAATTTAATTAGAAAGTGATCAAAGCCTTTTAGCGCATTTCCCTGACCACTTCTGATTTCATTGGTTTTCTTATTATATGCAATTAATGCTTTTGCCCTTGCTCCTCCAGCTGAGGTGCCTATTTTGAGAATGGCTTGCAATGCTTTCTCTTGGTCGGGTTCTAATTGGGTTAAGAATTCTTGTCGCCCAGAGAGAATCTTGGAAGTAATATCTATGAGCTCATCCATCTCAAGTTTAATTGAGCTGTTCTTTGCCTTTGGAACAGTGGGCTCAAACTCCAATGCTCCCATGGCTCTTTCTCCAATAAAACAAAGCGTCTCTACAGGATTAATGCTATTGGGTAGACGCTTGTTTCTTATGAGCCATTGATTTATGAGTGCGTTGCCGTATTTATCAGGTAAAACATCGGCAAGCATTCCTGGCAATCCCTTAAAAGTGGAGGTATTGCGATGCTCTTGGAATTGGTAACTACTTGACTCATGTATTGGCATCATGATCGGGGACAAATCCAAACCTGATTGGATGAAATCGGGTTCATATTCGAATGTTGCTATTCCGTCATTTTCATTCCATGCAACGGCTCCAACTCGCTTATTCCAGATGTTTATGTAAGCTGTTCTTATCATTACCAATCAGACTTTTTCTTGTTTCCAGCCACTTCTGAACGGCTTGCCCTCTTGCGTTCATTCATTTCTAATTTTGCCAGTTCAAGTGGACTTAAGTCTTGAGATACTTTGAAGTTTTTAAGCGTTTCTAACTGGTCTAATGATCTCAATACTTGGATAAGAGTAATAAGTGAACTCCTCTTACCTAATTCGAGATCACGAATAGTTGTTCTGTGTACACTTGCTCGGTCTCCTAACTGCTCTTGAGTTAAGTTTTTATCTAGCCGTATTGATCGAACGTAATCGCCTATCGCTTTAATGACCAAATCATCGGTCATTCGTTTTAATTCTATGGTAGAAAATTCCTTCATAAGCGCCATTTATAAACCTTAATGATGTGAAAACACATCAAATATAGTTGAATTGTGTAGAATTAATAGAGCGTTAATGAGGTATTAATGCATCATTAATGTCTAATATACGTATTAATGATGTAAAAATACATCACGTAAATAAGTTTAGAGTGAATTGAGTTCTGTGAATTTATTGAATTAGGAGGGCGTAAGTGGAAGTGGGCTTCCACAAATATTTTTTCCTGAAGTAGGTAAAGTTTATTCTCTCTTATAATTCATCTAGAAGAAATGCCTTTTCAAAATGGGTATTCAATTCACGATACTTCTTGGACCAAGCTTGACAGTCGTGCAACGCAGTTTTGCTTACTGATCTGGAAACAAGTCTACTTCCAATGAAATAAAGCGTACGAACACGCTCTTTCGCCCAAGGGCAAATAAAAAAAGGAGTCCTTCCGATTCTCAAGTTTGATACGGCGGTGATAATCTTGAGCTTGACGTGCTGATATTCAACCTTTAAATAGGAATCTATTCAAACAAAGCAGACCATTTCAGAGGTCTGCATAGACCTTTTAAAATAAGACTGTATAGTTGGGATTTATATGAATTTCAGCTGTTTTTCGAGGCTTACTTTCCAATACAAAATCTACCAAAAATAGACCCCAATATTTCATCGGTTGAAACCTGGCCAGTGATGCTCCCTAAATGCTCTAATGCCTTGCGAATATCCATTGCTAAAAACTCTCCACTTATTTGTTCTTCAAGGCCTTGACGTACACGACCCAAATCAATTTTCGCAGATTTTAATTCTGATTGGTGGCGAACATTTGTGACTACAATTTCTTCTTTTAGTGCATATTGCTCATTACTCAATTCAACCAATTGATCGCCGAGTTCATCTAAGCCCATATTTTGCTTTGCCGATATAGCAATCTTAAAGCGCTCATCCTTAAAATATTCTAGTGTAGGTACGCTATTGCCAATATCTGCTTTATTAAGTAGTAACATAATAGGCACATTAGGCGCCTCAGTTCGAATGCGAAGGAGTGCAGCCGTATGCCCTTCTAAGCTCCTCGTTATATCAACCATATATAGAATGATAGAAGACTCTTTTATCTTTTGAAAGGTTCTGTGAATTCCCATAGTCTCAATGGCATCTGTAGTCTCTCGAATTCCGGCTGTATCTATAAATCGAAATTTTAATCCATTGATAATCAGAATATCTTCAATAGAATCGCGGGTGGTACCTGCAATTTCGCTTACCAATGCTTTTTCTTCTTGAAGCAAGGCATTTAGCAAGGTCGATTTCCCCACATTGGGTTCGCCTACTATAGCTACTGGAATTCCATTTCGAATAGCATTTCCGGTTGCAAAGGATTGTGTGAGTCGATCTATCTCGGCTTCAATTCTATCTAAGAGTTGAAATAGTTTCACCCTATCTGCGAATTGAACATCTTCCTCGCCAAAGTCTAGCTCGAGCTCGACCAAAGCCGCAAAATCTATAAGTTCTTGTCTAAGATGCTCTAACTTTTTGCTAAATCCTCCCCGCATTTGGTTGAGAGCAACCCTGTGTGCGGCTTCATTTTCAGATGCAATGAGATCTGCAACCGCTTCGGCTTGAGATAAATCCATCCTTCCATGTAAAAAAGCGCGCTGAGTAAATTCACCTGCTCGTGCAAGTCTAGCGCCTCTATCGATGAGTAAGGAGAGAATCTTTTGTTGTACATAAGGAGAACCATGGCAACTTATTTCTGCTGATTCTTCACCTGTAAAAGACTTACCTTCATAAAAGAGGGTGCAAAGCACTTCATCAATCAAATTATTTCCTTCATAAATGCCTCCGAATAAGGCTTTGTGCGAGGGAGAATCTGCGATTTTTTTCTTGGAAGCAGCTCTGAAAACTTGATCTACAATTTTGAATGTATTCTTGCCTGAAAGTCTAATTAATGCAATGGCACCCAATCCTGGAGGACTGGAAAGGGCACAAATACTATCGTCGAAAAGGCTTGTCATAGAGGTAGAAAGATAAGGAAGATTCAAATAGTTAAATTGAGAAAAGGGAATCGTTTTTGAAGCTCATCAACATCCTTTTTGAGCTTTAGTATCCGTGTCTGATCGGCTTTGCTATCTGGAAATAGACTCTTGTGATTCAGACGCTTACTTATTGCATTTAGCTCTTGAAGCTCTTTCTCTGAATCAGAATTGAAAAGAAATTCCGCGAACTTTTCCGCAATAAATTGAGTGGCAATTTTCGATGGGTGAACCAGATCTTCATTGTAAAAGCGATAGTCTCGTAAGACATCAATGAGTCCTTCATACGAAGGAAAATAGTGGCAATCGTCTATTTTCTCGGTTAGGAGATGACAGGCCTCTAGCAGTCGTGCTTTACTCCGATTATTTTCGATTATGCCATCCTTTATATGTCGAACGGGACTTACAGTGAGTATCACTTTTGCCTCCTTTCTAGTTTGCAGAAAGGTCTGAATCGAAATCTTCAATGCGCTTTCAATTGCATCGATATCTAAAAGTACTTTCTCAAATTGATTGGAAGGAATCTTATGGCAGTTTGCTACTATTTCATTCGATTCAATATGCTTGTAAGCATAGGCAGATCCGAGAGTTAAGATAAGTACGGAGGCAGATTCATAATGCAATCTTCCCCTTTGAATGGCCGATTTTAATTGGCTATTGTGGATGCTTTCATCTGGATGAGAAAACTGGCTGTGCGCATCTAAATTGACATATAAACCTTGGTTTTCTAGTGATGTCGAAATGTCATCCTTCTTGCTAAAAATATCGAGTTGCTTCGAAATACTAAGAGGATTGAAACATATTCCCAATGGATTTACTTCATTTGAAAGAAAATGGTCTTTCATCCAATGACCCACGCCATCTGCAAAACAGGATCCCAAGCTCAAAAAATGCAGATTGAGTGAAATAGGGTTTTGGAGATTTACTTTAGGAAAATCAAGTTGCCATTGCATGGTCAAATGTACATTCCCTTTGGCTTTAAAGGAACTTCAATGATGGGGATTAGTCGAGTATTTTTGACAGATGGAAAAAGCTAGACTAATGTATTTCTTTGATCCTCTTTGCGGCTGGTGTTATGGGTTTTCAGCGGTAATGAAAAAAGTGGAGCAATTGTATTCTGAAGATTTTAGTATTGAAGTGTATTCGGGTGGAATGATTCGAGGAGAAAGGATCGGAATGCTTTCAGATATCGCAGCGTATATAAAAGAGTCTTTAGGGCAGGTGGAAGAAATGTCTGGCGTGCGCTTTGGCGACGCATTCAAACAAAAGCTAAATGGAGAAGGCGATGTCTTTCTCAGTAGCGATCCTCCTTCAAGAGCATTGGCAGTGATGAAAAAACAATTTCCAGCAAAAGCGTTGAAATATGCGGAGGGATTACAATCGCTCGTTTATGAGCAAGGCAGGAGCTCAGATGATAGAGAAGGTTTTGCGGATTTAGCGAAAGAGTTTGGCATGGAACGAAGTGCATTCATTCAAGAGTGGGAGTCTGAAGATTCGTTAAAATGGGCAGAAGAAGATTATTATACGGCACATAGCTTTGGCGTTCAAGGATATCCTGCCCTTATTGCCGAGGCAGGTGGACAGTATTATTTGATTGCCAAAGGCTTTCGCGATTTCGAAAGTTTACAAAGCGTTTTGGAAGAACTTAAAGCGAAGCATGTCCAAAATGACTTGAAATAGAAAGAAACCTATCTTCCTTCTATATGTGGACCACCCAACTCATATACCTGCCGAGTCATTGTATCCACTTCTATTTTTAGCGCACTTATTTCAGTTTGAAATTTCATCAAATCCGATTTAGCCCATTCAAGTGTTTGAATGGTTTGCGGACTAGGTCCGGCAGTGCTATTCCAAAAAGAGAGGTAGAGCTTAGAGAGGCGATCGCTAAGGGTTGCTGGATTTTTTTCGCCCACCTTAGATCGTGCTGAATTACCATATAATTCCAATTGCATTCGATCGAACTCTTTTCGTGTACTACTAAGGTCAGTAAAAGCAGCAGATGCCTGAGGAGCTTGAATCTGCGCTGTCTCTAAGGTTTCAACCGACTTTCTGAGATGAGTCATCTCGGCATCTATAGTTGAATTTTGACGAATCACCTCCCGAATTTCAGCCCAAAAAGATTCTCTATTCTTTTCGTCGTATTCGTTATATAAATCGGGGTGTAGCGGTTTTACAACAAAATTTTGAGCCGTTGCAATGGTTTCCCATACTCCGTTTTCTTCTTTGGCAAGCTCAACAGAATAATTTCCAGGAGACACTAAAATCCCTTGATCTTCTGCATTTGGTTTAACTCCTAATCTGAGGGAGCGAATGGGAGGGTGGCGCAAATCCCATTGGGTTCTATGCAATCCTTTTGATTTATCAGCCGCAAGATGCCGAACCACATTTCCCGCTTCATTTTTAACGATGAACCACAATTTTATTTCTTGTTCTGTCTCCTCTTTCGAGAGCGCATCCCAACCTGGGAAAGTAAGCGTAGCATTGGACTTTTCTAATGTAACCTCCTCCTTTGCTCTTTTTTCTTTTAAACTGCTGTAATCTGCTGAAATATGATAAGTGAAACAAGCGCCAAATTCCGGATTCTCTGCATAATAATGACCAGCACCTTGATTCGCAGCGCCTTTTTCAAAACTCATTTTTGAACGTGGAATGTACCACCAAGCATCTCGAATAGAGTATAGACTTGCAGCTTCTTTCAGTTTGGTTTCATTTAGATTTCGGAAAACGGAGATATCATCGAAAATATAAAAACTCCTTCCAAAAGTGGCTAAAACTAAATCGTTCTCTCTTCTTTGAATAGTTAAATCTCGAATAGCGATTGTTGGCATTCCGCCTTTCAACTTCATCCATTTAGCTCCTGCATCGGAACTAAAGAATACGCCAAACTCGGTACCTATAAAGAAGAGGTTTTTATCGATATGATCTTGAACGAGACGCCATACCAGATGTTTTTCTGGAAGATTTGAAGTCATTGAAGTCCATGACTTTCCTTTATTGGTACTCTTGAAAAGATAGGGTTTGAAATCTCCGCTTTTATGATTGTCGAGGGCTATGTAAACCGTATTGGCATCGAATAGATCGGCCATAATGTTATTTATATAAGCAGTTTCCGGAACGCCTGGAAGGCTGGATACATTCAGCTTCTTCCAGTCTTGACCTCCGTTTTCTGAAATCTGAATATGTCCGTCGTCTGTTCCTATATAGAGCAGTCCTTCTTGTATGGGCGACTCTGATATCGAAGTAATGGTATTAAAATTAGACATGGCATATAGGTCCCAGGCATTGTCCCAGCTTTGGGTTTTACCTCCGATAGGAAGTTCAATACGGTTTTGATTTTTGGTTAAATCTGGAGAAATAGATTCCCAACTATTGCCTCTATCTTCTGATTTCCAAAGTCTTTGTGAGGCAAAATACAGTCGAGTAGGAGAGTGCGGACTGATGAAAATAGGCGCATCCCAATTGAAGCGTTCAGCTGGTTCTCCAGGAGCTGCCTGCGGTTGAATATCTACCACATTGCCATTGCGCATATCTATACGGGCCAAGGTTCCTTCTTGTCTTTGACCGTAAACTACATCTGGATTTCCAGGTTCTACAGCGGGTTGATGCCCATCCCAATTTAATACAACTTGCCAATCTGAGTTTTGAACACCTTGAAGATTATCTGTTCGTGAAGGACCTCCTTGCGTGCTATTATCTTGAGTTCCGCCATATATTTTATAGAAAGGCTTGCTGTCATCGACTGCCAGTTTATAAAATTGAGTAATCGGCATATTGGCTATAAATCGCCAATTTGATGCAAGGTCGAAGCTCTCGTACAATCCACCATCAGTGCCCATGAGAATGTAATTGGGATCATTTTTCTTGAAAGCCATTGCATGATTGTCGGAATGTTTATTTTTCTCTTTTAAGCGACGAAAGTTTCTTCCGCCATCGTCTGAGACTTGAACACGATAATCCATTAAGTAAATACGATTGTAGTTGTGTGGGCAAGCATAGAGCTCTTGATAATAATGTGGACCAGTAGCTCCAGAAATAGCCGAGGAGCGTTTTCCCCATGAATTGCCATTGTTTTCGGAAACAAAAACGCCGCCTTCCCTTTGATTTAATTCAATTGCTGCATAGAGAACATCGGGTTTTTGAGGAGAAATAGTTAGACCAATTTTTCCATAGGGTTTAGCCGGCAATCCATTTTTCAGCTCCATCCAAGTGGTTCCTCCGTCTGTACTTTTATGCAGACCACTTCCCAATCCACCCCCTAAATAGGCAGCAGTAGTTCGGTGCCTTTGCCAAGTTGCGGCATATAAAACTTCCGGATTGTCTGGATGTATAACAAGGTCGGTAGCACCTGTCCAATCATTTACTGATAATACATTTTCCCATGACTTTCCGCCATCTACTGATTTATAGACACCTCTTTGGCCACCTTTACTCCATAATGGACCTTGCACAGCCACCCAGATAATATTTGAATTTTCGGGATGAATAATGATTTTTGAAATATGTTCGGAATTCTTCAATCCCATATTGGTCCAGGACTTTCCGTCGTCGGTCGATTTATAAATTCCATCACCGAAGCCAACATGCCTTCCACCTACATTTTCTCCTGTACCGACCCAAATTGTAGAAGGTTCAGAGGGATCAATAGAAATGCATCCAGTAGAAAAAACCGCCTGTTTATCGAAAAGGGGTTCCCAAGTAATAGCCGCATTATTTGTTTTCCAAACACCGCCAGAGCCCACGGCAACATACCAAGTATTTGAATTTTCGGGGTGAATGGCTATATCTGCAATTCGACCAGCCATTAGTGCAGGTCCAACGCTTCTAAACGGTAAACCACTGAAAGTAGATTCCTTCCAGACGGTGTCTTGTGCATTTTGAGCAAATAATGAAATCTGCAAATAGATTGATAAAACAGTAAATAGAAGGATGCGAAGGCGCGATGATGCATTTTTCATCTAATGGTAATTTGCTTGGAAGAATAGAGTCAACAGCTCAAAAGTAGGATTGCATAACAGGAGTTAGAATCCTATTTTTATAATGAAGGTGAAAATAGTAAATAGTATCATGAATGAAGAATAATTTGGTGATGCTTAAAAAAGAGGATAAAATAGAGCGTACTATTTTTGTGGGTGATCTTTTTTATTCAACTTGTAGCCTCGAATCAAAAAAAAATACAATGGCAACATTTTATGTTTCTCAACGCAATGATGATCAATGGCAGTTTCAACTAAAATCCGATGAAGGAGGTACTTTATTGCAAAGTGAAGGCTATACAACAAAAGCAGCTTGCATGAATGGAGTGGAGTCTGTAAAGGAGAACTCTACATCTGAAGGTCGTTATGACAAACAGGAAAACAAAGGAGGCAAGTGGTATTTTAATTTAAAGGCTTCCAACGGGCAAATTATCGGTACTAGTCCTGCATTTTCTGATGAGGCGGCTTGCGACCTAGCGATAGCTGTAGTGACCGATCAGGCTGGAGACGCCCCTGTAAACGAATAAGTCTTTTTTGCTTTTATTGGAGGATGATTACACTTCCAAACTCTTCTAAATCGGGAGACTGGAAGACCCAATAAAAGACTCCTTGATGTGAGAATTCATCTCTTAAACTGCCATCCCAGAACTCTTGGAAAGGACGGTCTGTTTGAAAAATAAGTTCTCCCCATCGATTAAAAATGCTGAATATTCCCTCTTCCAAGCATTGATCTCCGGCTATAATTAGAACTTCATTTTTATCGTCTTTATTCGGTGTAAAAGCGTTTGGAATGTATAAGCGCCTAATAATTTGTTTGACATAAACGGTGGTGTCCATCAAGAAGGCGCTTCCACAAACAGTATCAAAAATTACCAATTTCAGTGTATAGAAACCATCACTAGGAAATTCGTGATAGTGTTGCAAGTTGGCTTTAGAAGAATCGCCATCGCCGTAATCCCAAAAAACCTGAGCAGAATCGCTTACGTTTAAAAGTTCAAGTAATACGCCCGAATTTGAACAATCTGGAACGTTTACATTTACGATAGGATTAAAGTTAATAGTCTCTAAAACAATTACTTGAGAGGATGTGTCGATGGTGTTGCAAAAAGAATCACGCGCACTAAGCCTCACTCTAAAAGTTCCAAATCCGCCATACACATGAGAGGGTTGAAAGGCAGTTGATGTGGTTCCATCGCCAAAATCCCAATTGTAATCCGTTGCATTTATACTAGCATTGATGAATTGCACAGGCCAATCAGGATTACAGGAGACAGCTTCTGCCTGGAATTGGCTAAAGCTCTGTGATCCATATGTGTGTGTAAAATCGATATAGGCAGTGTCGATTAAATTACAAAAGGTGTCTTCTACTATCAATCGAATTAGATAGGTACCTAATGTATCGTATTGAGTAGTGGCGTTTTCATCGGTAGATGTTTGGCCGTTTCCGAAGTCCCAAAAGAATCGATTTGCACTGGTACTTGAATTTAAAAAACGAATAGCAATAGTATCACATATGGTATCACTTTGAAAAGATATATCTATTAAGGCATCGGCAGAAATACTAAAGTCGAAATCAATTTTTATAAGTCCCAAATTGCAATTGCTACTTAGATTATTTGGTCCATAAACTCCAGGAGTAGTAGGAAATGTTTGTTGACCACAACCTGCGCAAACAGCCTGATAAATAGTGCCTTCTGGACTAAATCGACTTGTTCCAGCATCTACATGCTCATTTGCATCGCCGCCATAATACGAACCAAAGAGGAGGTTAGAGGCATTGGGAGTTAAAACTAAAAAGTAGAAATCACTTCCATCTGAAACGTCTTTAAAAGCATCTGTAGTAATGGGCATATTATCCATTAAACCCAAATTAGTGCTATTGGTAACTCCCCCCCATCCACTCACATAGATATTGAGACAATCGTCTACTAAAAAGGCGGTCGGAGACATATTCGGAATGCTTGTTCCGTTGCCAATTACCGTGCTCCAATTTAATGTTTCGAGGTCTGAGCTATACTGTTGAATAAATTGACCACCCGGTGCCTGGCTAAAAACACCTGGACTAATAGGCATATTTCCAAAAGTTTGACCAAAGACATACACTCGATCATACCGATCTGTTTCTACGAGATAAATCTGGTCTCTTTCATTTGAGCCGACAAAGGTTGCTGAGAGAAAGGCGCCAGAATTCAAGTTCATTCTAAGGATATAGCCATCAGAATTACCTGCAATATTAGGTTGGTAACTCGTGTTTGACACCTGTAAATTGGGGCTGCGAGTTCCTCCCACGACAAAGAGTTCTCCCTGATCTGAAATTTCAAGTGCATAGGCACAATCTGAAAAACTTCCGCCATAATAGGTGCTCCAAAGTAGCGATTCGAGGTTCGGTTGAAATTTGGCAATTATGGCATCTGACCAGCCTCCAAAGCTAGGTTGTAGAGCATTATTGTGGATAATATTGCTTGATTGAGTTACGGAGGCGATGAGTATTTCATTGTTCTCCCCAATTTGCACTCCACCTCTAAACTCGTCTGCGTAGTTGACTGCCATTTCGGAATTTAGACCGTCATTTAAGTTTCCACCATAATAAGTTGAGGCAAGCAATTGAGAACCATCCGATGAAAGTTTTGAAATAGTAATATCTGTACCGCCTATAAAATTTCCTGGAATATAGGTCTGTCCTCCAGCAAAATTCGATTGAAAGGCATTTGCAGTAACTGGAAAATTAAGTGAGCTCGTAATTCCTAGAATCACCAAATTTCCTTGTTGGTCTTCAATTAATGAATGAGGCTGATCCTTTAAATCTCCACCTAAGTATGTGGCATACAATAAGGTGGCTCCGTCTGGAGATAATTTAGAAATAGCTATATCTGTCGTGGTTCCCGTCATTGAAGTCTGATAGGCACCCGTTGTGGTAGGATAGCCTAAACCAAAGGCAATTCCGCCACCATATACTTCACCTAAAGAAGAATAGGTAGCTGTAAATCCCCAATTATCTACTTGGGAACCAGAAAAGCTTGAGAAAACCAAAACGGGATCTATAGTTGTGGAAAGAGAAGGATTTAATATTTGAGTTGAAAAACCGATTGTATCTGCTGAAAGAGTGTAGCTTACATTAATGTTATTATGATCGGATTCATCTCCTTGCCAGGATTCGGGAATATATTCTTTCAATACCCCAACAGAGGTGAGTAGACTGAGTTGCCCTTCATGGAGATCGGTCGATAAAAGGCCTTCATAGAAATATCTAATTTGACTCAAGTCAGCGCCAGGCTTTAGAATAAAATTGAATTTAAAGCCTTCATCTGATGTTTTTAGAATCAGATCAATACCTGGATAAAGCTCCTTCAAATTCAATTCACTGTATACGGCTTGATTTCCTCGCCATTTATTGGGGTCGGACCCTAAAATGTAGTTAACCTTGTGGGCTTGTGGTTTAACCTCTTCAATATCGGGTATTTGCGAATCTATAAATTGAAGTTTGAAGCTGTGCCCTTGAACCATTTCTGCTTCATGTAATGCATGTTCATCTAAGGGTAGGAGATTGAAACGAATTGCATTTTCTTCAATAAAAACACTCCCAGAATTCAATCGAAGTCGGTAAAGGAAAGGCTCATCCCACTGACCTGTATTGGGTTCGAAAATGCCCTGTGCTTTCCCAAAAAGAAAAAACAACAAACAACCAAAGAAGGAAGATGCGCGCAAGAAAGACAATGGTGTATAGCTTTCTTCAAAGTTACTCATTCACTTTTCAATAAAGAGGGAAATGCTTTAAAAGCCTTAGTTCGTGAGTTTAGTGAGTAGAAGGTGCTTTTTATTAAGTGAATCGCGAAAGGCAATGAGGTATTGTTCTTCGTTTTGGATTGTTTGAAATCGACGAACCAATTCAGAGGCTTTTAAAGGGAAGTTTTTGGCAATTATATTCACTTTTTGGTAAAGCTTCTTTTTGTCAAATTTCTTTAGTACTTCAAAGCATCTTCCTGGGAAGTTTGGAAGGTATTCCGATGCCGTAAATAACTGCGTGTTTGCAGCAATTTTTCCGAGCTGAAATACTGCTTCTATTTTTAACCAAGGAGAAAGTTTTAAAAGAGAAGAATGTGGAATGTATATATATTTTTTTACGTCTGTAAATTGGCCAGACTGTGTTCCAATATCGTCTAGACCAAATTGCATGGAAGGATAAGAAGTGCCTAGGAAGGATGCTTTGATATTCGCGATTTGTTGCTTATTATTCAGTCTAATTAACCATTCTTTGCATTCGTTCTTGTAGGCGACTAAGTTTAATTCATATAAGTTCTGAGCGAATTGTTGGATTAAATCTTTGGTATCGAGCATTGGAGAAGCTTTAATTAAGATCTCGTTTGATTTCTGCTTCCAGACTTCCCTATTTTTTAAAGGAGAAGGCTCACAATCATTAAGAAAAAAATTCTTTTTATTTCCCTCAGGCCTTCTGTCTGGATCGATATAAAAAAGATCCGCCTTTTCATTGAAAGTTTTCATCCAGCTTTCTGAATCTTCTGTTACAACTTCAATGTTGTCAATGCCTAGAACAGCAAAGTTTTGGCGCGCCAAATAAGCCAATTCTGGATCTCTTTCAATGTAAATTACCCGAAGATATTTTCTCGATAATGCTAAGGCATCAACGCCCAGTCCACCGCTTAAATCAACGGCCAAATCACCTTCTAATTCCTTAAACTTAAAGAGAGCTGTATTCCAAGAGCTGCATTGTTCTGCATTCAGCATGGATTTGCAAATGAAACCTTGTTCGAACCAATCTTGTGGTAATTTATTCGTTGCTTTTTGCTCTGATTCGAACGCTTTTACGAAAGAAGCTTCGAACGTGCTTAATTGCTTGAAATCTAGTTTGCTGTCTGATTCTAAGTGGTCTTTTCTGAAAGAAGCATATTCTTCCCAAAAAGAGTATTTAGAATTTTGAGCGTCATACATTTCGAGTAAGACTCTTAATAATCTGGAATTCAGATAGAAACTCTTTTGCAATAATTCGGAGAAGGGAATAAATAGGAACGGCTACAATCATACCGATTATGCCTAGAAGGGTACCAGCCGCAGTAATAACTAAGAAGATTTCGAGCGGATGCGCGTTAACCGAGTTGGAGAAAATGACAGGTTGAAGAATGAAGTTGTCTACCAATTGTATAATTAAAAAGACAACAGCCACCATACCAATTAGAGGCATTAATTCCGACTCAAATGGCAAATTTAAATTTTGAGCTGTTGCGAGAATTATTCCTACCGAAGAACCAATAAGAGGTCCTACATAAGGGATTACGTTAATGAGTCCAGCAAAGATTGCGATGAAAAAAATATTCTCAATTCCAATCAAAGTAAGGCCTGTTGCTACTAAGACTGTGATTATAGAAACCTGTAGGACTAGGCCGATAAAATAACGCGACAGTGTATTTTTTACCTTCGGTAGAATGCGATCCAATTTTTCGTGATGCTCTTGATTGATAGTAGAATACAACATTGTTGGAGCAAGATTCTCTTCTCTTAGGAAGAAGAAAGTAATGAATGCCACTGAGAATAAAGTAACTGTAAAAGCGCCAAATCCTTCAGCCAAATAATTGAAAAAGCCTGTAATTTTATGTAGGTTCAGCGAGTTTAGTATGGACGTTTTTAAAGGTTCTGTTTCAAATTCAATTTGAAAATCCGAAGCCATTCTTTTGTAGATACCAACCTGATCTTCTAGATAGGTCATGATACTTTCTGTATCTATTAGAGACCAAACTTTCAATTCTTGAATGAGTGCTGGAAGAAAAAAGAAAAGAATTCCAAAAAATAAGGCTAGTTCAAGTAGCAATACAATTGCTGCTGCAAGAGTTATGGGCATCCGAACTTTACCTATATGGATCTTTCGCAGTAGGTCGAGCACAGGTCTACCCGCAAAAGCGAGAATAGCGGAAAGGATGATATAGAGAAAGAGGGTTCTTAAATAGTAAATAGTAAATACCAATGCGCACAGTAGAAGAATACTGAAAATGGTACGTAAAACAGGGTTAAATTTCATCTTTCGCAGAGCTAAAAGCATAGGCAACCAAATTGGCCCCCATTTTGAGCGCAAGTGTACGTACTTCTTCCGAATCATTATGTACTTCTGGATCTTCCCAGCCATCGCCAATATCAGCTTCAAAACTGTAGAAAAGTACAATCCTACCCTTTCTGCGAATGGCAAATGCTTCCGGTTTCTGTGCATCATGCTCATGGATTTTGGGCAATCCATTTGTCATTTCAAAAGCAATAGAATAAATAGGATGTGTTGATGGGATAGGCTCGAGGGGAGAATCTGCAAAGAGACTCATGAGAATGGGTCGGATGAACTTATCCATTCCATAATTGTCATCTATATGGATAAAACCACCAGCATCTAAGTAGGTTCTCAAACGCTCTAATTCTGCTGCCGTAAATACCACATTTCCATGTCCTGTCATATGGATAAACGGATAAGCAAAAATTTGATCGTCGCTTAGGCTCACAGTGGCATATTGTTTTGAAAACTGGGTGTTCAAGGCTTTATTGCAAAAGTTTGCTAGATTGGGCAAAGCAGTTGGATTAGAATACCAGTCTCCACCGCCATTGTATTTAAGAATGGCTAAAGTTTGACTTTGAGAGCAGAGGGAAAAGAAAACGGACAATAAAACCAATACGGTTTTTTTCATTTTATGGTGATTATCTTAAAGGTCATTAGAAGAGCGAGCAAATACACTTGGTTTACTCATTGAATACGAACATACAAAAAGGCAGTCATATTTAATGCCACATTTTGATTTAATTAGCAGATTGGAATTACTTTAATTAATACGAGGAAAATGCGCAGACTCTACACCCTTGTCTTCTTACTAACATTTACGTTTTTAGGGGCTCAAGTGCAAACTTCGGCAAGCTTTACGACCGGTGATATTGGTACGTTGAGATCGGCGATGCCTTCCAGTACTGCGACTGAATCTACTTGCCCAGACACAATCAGTATTTTTATTCCGGCTGGCAACGTTGTTTTAAGCACATCTATTGCTTATTCTATGACTGCTTTTAGCGGAGCTTGGATGTCAGAGCAATTGAGTTATGTAGAATGTTCAAGTACAGGTATTCGGGAAGCTAGTTTCGCATCTGGAGCTGGAAATACTAACGGAACCATGCTGTATAATCGCCCAGCAGTAACCATTGCAAACGGAGTGAGTCTAACGGGAGAGATCAAGTTGGTAATGCACGCCTTCAAGACTTTTGGGAATGCAGGTTGCTCACCCGTTCAAAACAAAGTGGACAATGGGACTTGGATAGTAACGCTTACTCATATTCCGCCTCCAACGTGTCCTTTTCCCTCTGTTTTACAAAGCTTGTCAACATCATCAAATTCTGCTTTTTTATCCTGGGTGTCTGGTGGAGCATCCGATTGGAATATCCAATTTGGCGCACCTGGATTTGCATTGGGTACGGGAACCATTGTTAGCGCGAATTCCAATAACTTTAGATTAAATGGTTTAAATCCTCAAACCACTTATCAAGTATATGTCCGTGATAGTTGTAGTGCAGGAGATGTTAGTGCCTGGATTGGCCCGATATCGCTTACCACAACATGCACACCTTCAACAGCACCAATCAATCAAACTTTTGATCCTGGAGCATGGATTCCAGGCACAGGATTTACCAATGGCAATGATGCAATAAACTCTTGTTGGGAAAGAAGTCCAGGAGGAAATACGGGTTCATTTGCTACTGCACAATATTTCTGGGGCATAAGTACTTCAAGCGCCGCATTCAATACAGGACCATCCAGCGACCACACAAGTGGATCAGGTAAATATTTCTATGTTGAATCTAGTCTTGGTCCAAATGGAAGTGTTGCAGATTTAATAACTAGACCGATTGATCTATCGCCACTGATTGTGCCTGAAATGCGTTTCTGGCATCATATGTATGGAGCTCAGATAGGCACTTTAAATGTTTCAGTTGATAATGGATCGGGTTGGGTAAATGTTTTTACCATAACAGGTCAACAGCAGACCGCATCCACCAGCCCTTGGACAGAAGTAGTCATTCCAATGGCGAGTTATGCAAATGATACAGTGAAAATCCGCTTTAGCACAAATAAATTGGGTGCTTCTGGAGATCTAGCAATTGATGACCTATTTATAGATGAAGCTCCTGCTTGTCCTCAGCCAGCAAATCTAAATGCCCTAGCGATAGGGTCGAATAGCGTTAATCTAGATTGGCTTGCAGCCACAGCTTCTAGTTGGAATTTAGAATTTGGTCCTCCAGGCTTTACACCAGGCTCAGGAACAGTGGTTCCTGCGGGAACAAATCCATTCAATCTAACAGGCTTAATGCCAAATACTCAATACGATATTTATGTTCAGGAAAACTGCGGCGCTGCTGGGCTAAGCGTTTTTTCAGGTCCGTTGAGTATTCGTACCAATTGCTTGCCTATTCCCGCACCTTATTTAGAAACTATTGATGGAGTGTCATGGTTGGTAGGTACAGGTTTTACAAATGGAGGAAATGTTATTGATCCATGTTGGTCAAGAGACCCTCTTGCACCCATTGGATTCTTTGGCGACTATGCTTGGGGAACTCAACAAGGAAATCCAGGAACGTTTTCAACCGGTCCAAGTGGTGATCATACAACGGGTTCAGGAAAATATGTCTATGTAGAATCCTCTATCGGAAACGTGAACTCAGAGGCAGAATTAGTTACTCCTTTAATAGATGTAAGCAGTTTAACAGTTCCTGAATTGCGATTTTGGTATCATATGTATGGTGCATCAACGGGTTCAATTGATGTCGAAGTAAATAGCGGCAGTGGTTGGGTGAATGTTTGGTCAATTTCAGGACAACAGCAAAGCGCGAGCGCACAGCCCTGGTTAGAGGCTGTCGTGGGAATAGGTTCATTTGCGAATGATACAATACAGATTCGATTTTCTGCAACTAGAGGAACTGGAGGTCAGGGCGATATGGGTATTGATGATATTGCTGTCAATGAGGCGCCTAGTTGTCCTCAACCATCTGGTAATTCTATTCTTTCGATAGGTTCAGACAATGCAACTGTAGATTGGATAAGCGGTGGTTCTACAAATTGGAATGTGTCAGCTACAGCGGTTGGTGGAAATCCCTTGAGTGGAATCATCGGGAATGCTACAGCTATACCCTTCACCTTAGGAGGTTTAAGTCCAAACACAAGTTATGACATCTACATTAGAGATAGTTGTGCTGTAGGCGATGTTAGCCTCTGGATTGGTCCGATAACTTTTAGAACAAACTGCCTTCCTTTTCCAACTCCTTTTAACGAGAATTTTGATGGGATCTCTTGGGTTTCTGGAACTGGCTTTACCAATGGTGGAGATGCTATAGATCCTTGTTTCAGCAGAGATCCGGGACCACCATCAGGTTTTACGGGAAATCTTTTCTGGGGAGCAAAACAAGGAGCTACAGGTAGTTTAAACACAGGCCCGTCCGCGGATCACACTACAGGAGGAGCAGGCAAGTATATTTACATAGAGTCGACTTTTGGTACAATAGGGGCTACTGCAGAATTTTTATCGCCGCTTATAGACTTATCTAGCCTCACAGTACCTGAACTTCGGTTTTGGTATCATATGTTCGGTGCTCAAACGGGTACAATAGAAGTGGCTATTAATGATGGAACAGGTTGGACTTCATTGGTTAGCATTTCAGGTCAACAACAAACAGCCAACGTAGATCCTTGGCTTGAAAGTGTAATACCTCTCTCTGCATATGTAAATGATACGGTACAAATACGTTGGACGGGAACGCGTGGAGCAGGAGGAACAGGAGATATGTCCATCGATGACTTCTCCATAATTGAGGCTCCAACTTGTCCGCAGCCGTCTGTTCCTATTGCTACAACGGTAAGCTTTAATTCAGCAGACTTATCCTGGACTACAGGAGGAGCTGCGGATTGGAATATTTCTTATGGACCGTTTGGTTTTAGTCCCAATTCGGGCACAATTGTATCAACAAATACAAATCCCTTTGTCCTCTCCGGTTTAAATCCTTCGACTCAATATCATTTGTATATACGAGATAGTTGTGGCCCTGGAAGTGTTAGTTTGTGGGTAGGACCCATAACTATTGCGACACTTTGTGGACCAGTTCCTGCGCCTTATATACAAAATTTCACAAGTACTTTACCTGGAATTACAGGTGCAAGTCCAGCTATTTTATTGCAAAATTGTTGGGCGTTGGGCGCTTCAAATGCCTTTATGTGGGAAACTGAAAATTCTACAGGGGCAAATGAAAACAGTTTCAACACAGGTCCTTGGTTTGATAATACCACGCCAAGTTCACCAGGTGGAATGTATGTATTTGTTGAAGCTAGTTCTGGAGCCTTTGGTTCAGTTGCACCTTTGACCTCACCTCTTATAATTATAAATAGCTTAACTACTCCAAATCTTTCGTTCGCGTATCATATGTATGGAACATCCATAGATTCGTTGAGAGTAGATGTTTTTGGTAATGGAGTTTGGAACAATAATGTTTGGAGCCTTTTTGGCCCACAACAGGCCAGTGGAGGAGCAGCATGGTTAAAAGCTAATGTTCCATTATCTGCATTTGGAGATACGATTCAAGTTCGATTTAATGGTAGAAAAGGAAATGGCTTTCAAGGAGATATTGCTTTAGATGATATAAGCATAGATGAAGCTCCTGCTTGCCCAGATCCTTCTGCACTCGCATTCTTAACGGCTTCTACAACAATAGGTACCGTCTTTTGGAATGCAGGTTCAATAACGTCTACGTCATGGAACATTGAATATGGTCCTACTGGATTTACTCCAGGTACTGGAACTATTTTTCCAGCAACAAATGATACAACTACCATTACGGGTCTTAATCCTTCTACTTCCTACGATGTATATGTGACTGAAGTTTGCCCTAGTGGAACGGGTTTTTCCGGTCAATTGGGACCAATCAATTTTAATACGTTGTGCGTTACCGCAACGATTCCGTATTTACGCGATTTCAATACCTGGCCTCCCGTATGTTGGGATCTTACAGGAGGATCAGAAACTGCAACCCAAACCAATGGCAATTATTTATTAGGTAATTATTGGAATTGGAATGCGACCGACTTTGCCCTTGCGACTACTGAGCCTATCGCAATTTCGGTAGATGCTCGAGTTCGATTTAGATGGTCTCACCTCTTCAATGGAGGCTTCGGGGCAAATGATCAATTGATATTACACGTTCGATTGGCTTCAGGAACAACTTGGGATACCTTGATCGATTTGATAGGCCCCACCTTCACCACACCCGGTGCAGCCAATACAAATCCAGCCCCTGATGCTAATTTTATTCAAGAATCTATTGCCTTAGATCCAGCTTTATACACGGGTCAAGATGTAGTTTTCCAGTTGGTTCTGAATTCGGGTTTCGGAACGGACTTATTTGTCGATGATTTTATTGTCGAAGAGTTACCTAATTGTTTAGAACCTACTATTCCAATAGTTTTATCATCAACGGCAAATTCAGCTGCTCTTTCATGGACCCCAGCAGTTGCAACAGCAAACACCTGGTTTATTGAATATGGACCAGTTGGATTTATTCCAGGCACAGGTACTTTAGTAACGGCATCAGCCATTCCATTTACATTGACGGGTTTAACCCCTTCTTCTAGCTACTCCTTTGTTGTTCGAGAATTATGCTCTAACGGTATAGATACCTCGGCTTATTCTGTATCTACTGATTTTTCTACTCTATGTACTGCCTTTGCATCGCCCTATTCGGAAAATTTTGATGGTGCGACTTGGGTAACAGGAACAGGCTTAACGAATACGAACGATATCATTGATAATTGTTGGATTCGTAATCCGGATGGTAACTCTACTGGAGGACCGAATGTATATTCATGGGGTACGGGCACAGGTCCAACAGCTTCAGGCGGAACGGGACCAACGGTTGATAATACCACGGGTACGGGTAATTACGCCTATATCGAGGCTTCGGGTGGAGGCAATAGCGATAGAGCGATACTGGAGACACCCTTGATTGATTTAACGGGTCTGACCAATCCTGAACTGGAGTTTTACTACCATATGTTCGGACCAAGCATTGACAGTTTGGTTATCAAAGTAAACGATGGCACAACAGTAACTACTTTGGATTTCTTAGTTGGCGCACAGCAAGGCGCTCAAGCAGATCCATGGTTGATGCGTACGATTTCATTGGTTCCTTATGCGGGAAACACAATCAGCATTCGTTTTGAGTCTAGGAAATTAGGATTTGGAGGAGATATATCTATTGACGATGTATCGTTTCAATCGGGCAGCGTTTGTCCATCGCCGTTTAACTTATTGGTAAGCAATACAGGTCCTGGTTCGGTTGATTTATCGTGGACATCTGGAGGCGTAGCTGGTTTTAGTCAGATTGAATATGGCCCAGTAGGTTTTGCTCCCGGCACGGGAAGTATTTTCAACGCCACGGGAACAACGGCGAGTATTACTGGATTGACGGCAAGTACGAGCTATGATTTTTATGTAACAGATAGTTGTGGAGCGGCTAGTTTTTCTAGTCAAATAGGTCCAATAGGGGCTACGACTCAATGCGTGGCATTGGTTGCCCCGTATATCGAAGATTTTGAGAATGCTTCGTGGACATCTGGAGGCACTTTTGATCCGGGTACTATAGATGTATGCTGGACCAGAGATAATACAGCAAATTATTGGTGGAAAGGAAATAGTGGAGCAACCCCTACGGTGAACACGGGTCCGAACGGCGATCATACTACAGGAACGGGTAACTATATGTATACCGAGACAAACTCGAATTCAGATCTGAATACAGAGATTCTATCTCCATCGATAGATGTATCTGCCCTAACTAGTCCAGAGCTTCGTTTTTGGTATCATATGTATGGTAGCCTGATTGATGAGTTGGAGCTGGAAGTTTGGGATGGCAGTGTATGGACCTCGGAGTTGAGTCTTGTTTCTCAACAACAGGCCAGTCAGCCAGATCCATGGCAAGAATCAGTGATTGATTTATCGGCCTATACTGGAATAATACAGCTTCGTTTTACGGCAAACAGAACGGCAGGAGCGAACAATCAAGTAGACATCTCGATCGATGATATAGCAATAGACGAGGCATTGTCGTGTCCTAATCCTACGGCCTTAACTCTCACTGCGAACGTAACTACTACATCGGTAGAGTTGAGTTGGACGAGTGGTGGCGCTGCCAGCTGGCAGATCGAATACGGACCTATTGGCTTTATACCTGGAACAGGAACGGTAGTAAATGCGATAAGCAATCCTTTTGTGGTAACCGGCTTAAGTCCATCGAGCAGCTATCATTTTTATGTAAGAGACAGTTGTGCTGTGGGTTCGGTATCACCATGGAGTGGACCTTTAGTAGGATCTACCCAATGTGGTATTGCGATAGCCCCTTACTTTGAGAACTTTGATTTAACCTTTGCAGAGGGAGCAGGTGTAGACAATACAGGAAGTACTATTGATCCATGTTGGACTCGCAATCCTGCTACGGGTTACCATTGGGGAGGAGGTCAGGGTGGAACACCCACAGGCGGAACAGGACCTACAGCAGATCATACGAGTGGATTTGGAAACTACGTATATGCAGAGGCGAGTTTCACTACTCCCGGCTTGAATGCGGAATTAGAGACTCCAGATGTAGATGTATCCGCTTTAACCTTGCCTGAGCTAAGGTTCTGGTACCATATGGATGGAGCGAATATGGGTAAAGTGCGCATCGATGTAAACGACGGAACAAGTTGGACAGCAGTCGATTCAATTATAGGAACTCAAGGAGCGGCATGGTTGGAGCGAAGAGTAGTATTAACTGCTTTTGTGAATCAAACCATTAAAGTTCGATTTGTTTCTACAACAGGAACCACACCTACTCAGCTTGGAGATATAGCCATTGATGATCTTTCTATTATAGAAGCACCAACATGCTTTGCTCCAACGAGCTTACAATTGAATGCTACTGGAGTATCTACTGCTGATCTGTCTTGGATCACAGGAGGTACAACTAACTGGCAAATAGAATATGGCTCAGCAGGATTTACACCAGGTACAGGAACAATTGTAACCGCTGGAAGCAATCCATTTACGGTTACCGGATTAAATCCAGGTACTCTATATGAATTCTATGTCCGAGATAGTTGCGGAACTGCTGATGTTTCTAATTGGGAAGGACCTGTTTCTGGAATCACTCTATGTACTGCCTTTGCAGCGCCCTATTCGGAAAATTTTGATGGTGCAACTTGGGTAACAGGAACGGGCTTAACGAATACGAACGATATCATTGATAATTGTTGGATTCGTAATCCGGATGGTAACTCTACTGGAGGACCGAATGTATATTCATGGGGTACGGGCACAGGTCCAACAGCTTCAGGCGGAACGGGACCAACGGTTGATAATACCACGGGTACGGGTAATTACGCCTATATCGAGGCTTCGGGTGGAGGCAATAGCGATAGAGCGATACTGGAGACACCCTTGATTGATTTAACGGGTCTGACCAATCCTGAACTGGAGTTTTACTACCATATGTTCGGACCAAGCATTGACAGTTTGGTTATCAAAGTAAACGATGGCACAACAGTAACTACTTTGGATTTCTTAGTTGGCGCACAGCAAGGCGCTCAAGCAGATCCATGGTTGATGCGTACGATTTCATTGGTTCCTTATGCGGGAAACACAATCAGCATTCGTTTTGAGTCTAGGAAATTAGGATTTGGAGGAGATATATCTATTGACGATGTATCGTTTCAATCGGGCAGCGTTTGTCCATCGCCGTTTAACTTATTGGTAAGCAATACAGGTCCTGGTTCGGTTGATTTATCGTGGACATCTGGAGGCGTAGCTGGTTTTAGTCAGATTGAATATGGCCCAGTAGGTTTTGCTCCCGGCACGGGAAGTATTTTCAACGCCACGGGAACAACGGCGAGTATTACTGGATTGACGGCAAGTACGAGCTATGATTTTTATGTAACAGATAGTTGTGGAGCGGCTAGTTTTTCTAGTCAAATAGGTCCAATAGGGGCTACGACTCAATGCGTGGCATTGGTTGCCCCGTATATCGAAGATTTTGAGAATGCTTCGTGGACATCTGGAGGCACTTTTGATCCGGGTACTATAGATGTATGCTGGACCAGAGATAATACAGCAAATTATTGGTGGAAAGGAAATAGTGGAGCAACCCCTACGGTGAACACGGGTCCGAACGGCGATCATACTACAGGAACGGGTAACTATATGTATACCGAGACAAACTCGAATTCAGATCTGAATACAGAGATTCTATCTCCATCGATAGATGTATCTGCCCTAACTAGTCCAGAGCTTCGTTTTTGGTATCATATGTATGGTAGCCTGATTGATGAGTTGGAGCTGGAAGTTTGGGATGGCAGTGTATGGACCTCGGAGTTGAGTCTTGTTTCTCAACAACAGGCCAGTCAGCCAGATCCATGGCAAGAATCAGTGATTGATTTATCGGCCTATACTGGAATAATACAGCTTCGTTTTACGGCAAACAGAACGGCAGGAGCGAACAATCAAGTAGACATCTCGATCGATGATATAGCAATAGACGAGGCATTGTCGTGTCCTAATCCTACGGCCTTAACTCTCACTGCGAACGTAACTACTACATCGGTAGAGTTGAGTTGGACGAGTGGTGGCGCTGCCAGCTGGCAGATCGAATACGGACCTATTGGCTTTATACCTGGAACAGGAACGGTAGTAAATGCGATAAGCAATCCTTTTGTGGTAACCGGCTTAAGTCCATCGAGCAGCTATCATTTTTATGTAAGAGACAGTTGTGCTGTGGGTTCGGTATCACCATGGAGTGGACCTTTAGTAGGATCTACCCAATGTGGTATTGCGATAGCCCCTTACTTTGAGAACTTTGATTTAACCTTTGCAGAGGGAGCAGGTGTAGACAATACAGGAAGTACTATTGATCCATGTTGGACTCGCAATCCTGCTACGGGTTACCATTGGGGAGGAGGTCAGGGTGGAACACCCACAGGCGGAACAGGACCTACAGCAGATCATACGAGTGGATTTGGAAACTACGTATATGCAGAGGCGAGTTTCACTACTCCCGGCTTGAATGCGGAATTAGAGACTCCAGATGTAGATGTATCCGCTTTAACCTTGCCTGAGCTAAGGTTCTGGTACCATATGGATGGAGCGAATATGGGTAAAGTGCGCATCGATGTAAACGACGGAACAAGTTGGACAGCAGTCGATTCAATTATAGGAACTCAAGGAGCGGCATGGTTGGAGCGAAGAGTAGTATTAACTGCTTTTGTGAATCAAACCATTAAAGTTCGATTTGTTTCTACAACAGGAACCACACCTACTCAGCTTGGAGATATAGCCATTGATGATCTTTCTATTGTAGAAGGACCAACATGCTTTGTGCCCACCAATTTGAGTATAACGGCGAGTACAACGAATTCAGTGAGCCTTTCATGGACAAGTGGAGGTGCAACAAACTGGCAAATAGAATATGGCCCTGTAGGATTTACACCAGGCACAGGAACAATTGTAAATACCACAAGCAATCCATTTATAATAACCGGATTAAATCCTTCATCTGCCTTTGACTTTATTGTCAGAGATAGCTGCGGTGCAGCTGATGTGTCGCAATGGTCTACTGCAATTCAGGGAACCACTGGTTGTGCAACTGTAATTGCACCTTATACGGAGAATTTCGACTCTCAATTCTTGGAGGGAACTGGAAATACGAATGCGGGAAGTACAATCAATCCTTGTTGGACTAGAAGTACTACAACAGGTTACCATTGGGGAGGAGGCCAAGGAACAACACCCACTGGAACCACAGGTCCCAGCGGTGATCATACTTCTGGAAATGGCAATTACGTTTACGTAGAAGCGAGTTTTAGTACGGTTGGATTAAGAGCAGATTTAGAGACTCCAGACATTGATCTTTCTGCTTTAACATTCCCAGAACTTAGTTTCTGGTATCATATGCTAGGAAATTCATTTGGAGCTTTGCGAATTGATATTTTTGATGGAACTGCTTGGAATATTGGAGTAGATTCTATTGTTGGAACACAAGGAAATGCTTGGTTTCAACGCAATGTGAATCTTGCTGCTTTTGCAAATCAAACCATCAAAGTTCGATTTGTAAGTAGAGTTGTTTCAACACCTGGTCAATTTGGTGATGTAGCAATTGATGATTTGGTTGTAGATGAGGGTCCTTCTTGTCCTCCGCCATCTTCACTTGTGGCCTCTGCAGTTAGCAGCAATAGCGTTACACTACAATGGGCAAGTGGAGGCGCTGCGAATTGGCAAGTAGAATACGGCCCTGTAGGATTTATACCAGGTACAGGAACGATTGTAAGTGTTACAAGCAATCCATTTACATTAACGGGTCTTGCTGTTACCACTGCCTACGACATTTACTTGAGAGATAGCTGCGGAACAGCTGATGTTTCTGCATGGATAGGACCTCTGAACATAACCACTGTGAATTGCGCCAATGGTTGTTTCTTGACTCTTGAATTGGCAGATACATTTGGAGACGGTTGGACAGGAAATGGAGCAGGTACAACCTTCCACGAACTAGAATTTAGTTTTGCAGGTGGTACACCAGTAGTCTATACACTTCCCGCCGGAAATTCAGCAACCTTCCAAATACCTGTTTGCGATAATGATCCGTTTACAGTTTCATTTGTAAATGGCGGTCAATGGCCAGATGAATGTAGCTTCCGACTAAGAGACCCAAATAATGTCCTTATCTACGAAGCTCTTGCTGGATCATTGAATGCAAGCAGCTTATTGTATACTGATACAGTTGATTGCGGCGGACCGCAGCAATGTGCTGATCCTACCGCACTTGGAGTTCAGAATGTGGGTCAGAATTCGGTGAATTTAATTTGGACTTCAAATTCCGGAACAAGTAGAGTTGAGTTTGGTCTTGCAGGCTTTGCGTTAGGAACGGGTCAGTTTATAGGATTCATTCCTTCAACGCCATTTAACCTTACTGGCTTAACTCCATCCACCAACTATCAGTACTATGTGCAGGATAGTTGTGGACCAGGCTCTACGTCGAACTGGGTTGGGCCGTTTAGTTTCTCGACCACTAACTGCCCAGCAGTAACTGCCAATTTCACCTTTACCATTAGTAATCTATCGGTAACTGTAGATGGAACAAGTTCTTCAGGATCCTTCTTTAGCTGGAGCTTTGGAACTACAGGAACTTCATTTGACTCTACCACTACCTATACTTTTGGACAAGAAGGAACTTATGTTATAAAGTTGGTTAATTCGAGTGGATGCGGAAGTCTAGACTCAATGTTAGTGACGGTTGATTTATGTTCGCCTTTATCTGCAGTATTTAGTCAAACGACGAATTTATTGGATGCAGATTTCGATGCGACGACCAGTGGCGGAATACCAACATCCTTTGGATGGGATTTTGGAGACGGTAATTCGGGCACTGGAATATTGCCTTCGCATACCTATGCAAGTTCAGGGATATACACTGTATTATTAACCCTTACTAATGCATGTAATCAGACCGATACGATTTCTCAAACAATAGAAGTTTGTGATACCGTACAGGCTAATTTCACCTATACTTTTAATGGAACAACTTTCGTCTTTGATCCATCTTCATCCTCTGCAAATGCAAGCTCTTGGGCTTGGGATTTTGGCGACGGAACAATCGACTCCATTGCAACCCCAACGCATACTTTTATCTCTGGTACCTTTAATGTTCAGTTGATTGTAACCAATAATTGCGGCGACGATGACACTGTGAGTATTCCAGTTGTAGTTTGTGCTAAACCTACGGCATCTTGGAACTTTACCATAATATCATCGGGAGTCAATGGAATGCAAATCCAATTCGATGCTTCTGCCTCAATAGGAGCGGTAACATATGATTGGGACTTTGGAGATGGAAGTGGAAATACAACTTCAGGATTCCCGGTTCATACCTATGCTACTCCAGGTCTATTCTATATAGTTAGATTGATTGTTTACAATAGTTGTGGAGATTCAGACACCCTCCTTTCTGCCCTTTCTTCCATTGGATTAGACCAGAATATGGGCCAGTCAGAAAGTCTAGCGCTGTTCCCTAATCCATCTACAGATAAGGTACAGGTAGATTGGATGGGATTGAGTTCTTCAGAAGAGGTAAGTGTGGAACTGATCGATGCTGCAGGAAAAATAGTAAGTAGTCCTAAAGGAACATTAGAAACAGGTGAATGGCACCTTGAATTGAATATTGTCGATTTGCCAAAAGGTACTTATTATCTCCATCTGCGACAAGGAAGTAAGTCACGGATAAAGAGATTTGTGAAACAATAAAAATAGATGCGGCTCCAATTTGGAGCCGCTTTTTTTAATCCTTACCCATAATGCTTCTTTAACAATCAAAAAGTAATTTTGCAGAATGTCCCTGTATAAAAAAATTATTGCTCCGCTCTTATTTACTCAAGATGCTGAAAAAGTGCACCATTGGATAACAGGAATTCTAGAGAAAGGATTTTCAAATGCTTTTGGTTCTAATCTGTTGAAGACCTTTTATTCACCTAAAAGAACTCCACAACTCGAACAGAAAATCTGGAATCTTCATTTTGACCACCCTATTGGATTAGCTGCTGGTTTCGATAAAGATGCAAAGCTTATTAAACCCTTGTCAAATATGGGTTTTAGTTTTATCGAAATTGGAACCCTTACGCCCAAAGGGCAATCTGGAAATGAAAAACCACGTTTATTTCGTTTGAAAGAAGACAAAGCCTTAATAAATAGAATGGGTTTCAATAATGGTGGTGTAGAGGCTTCAATTGAAAGACTGAAAAAGAAAGGGAAAATAATAGTTGGAGGAAATATTGGCAAGAACAAATTGACTCCGAACAAGGAAGCCATAAGTGACTATTTAAAGTGCTTTCATGCCTTGTTTAATTATGTAGACTATTTCGTTCTCAATGTAAGTTCACCCAATACACCTGGTCTGCGAGAACTTCAGGACAAAGAACCCTTAATGGCTCTCATTAGTGCTGTTCAAAAGGAGAATGTGACCTATTCAAGTCCCAAACCTATCTTATTGAAAATTGCCCCAGACTTATCTCATCTCGAACTAGATGATATTGTTGAAGTGCTTCAACTTTGTAAGTTGGATGGTGTAATTGCAACCAATACAACAATCGATAGATCGAATTTAAACTCGAGTAGAGAAAAAGTAGACGCCATTGGAGCAGGGGGATTAAGCGGTAAGCCTACTGGAAGAAAATCGACTGAAATAATACGGTATCTCCGCGAGAAATTAGGTGAGGAGCCCATTATTATTGGAGTAGGAGGGGTTTTTAATGGACGTGATGCCATTCAAAAAATACATGCGGGTGCCAATTTAATTCAAGCGTATACTGGATTTGTTTACGAAGGACCGGGATTTATCAAGAATTGTCTTCAAGAGATGAATCATGGATTAAAAAGCGGACATTGGACATGGAAAAGCCGACGAATATGAATGCCCCCAATCATTTGAAAATCGTAGAATGTCCTCGTGATGCTATGCAAGGTTTTCACCACTTCATTCCTACAGAGCAAAAGGTCAAATATTTGAAATCATTGCTGAATGCGGGTTATCAAGTTCTTGATTTTGGAAGTTTTGTTTCTGCAAAGGCAGTTCCACAAATGGCAGATACTCAGAAAGTATTGGAAGCAATACATAGAGAAGACTATCCAAATACTGAATTCCTGGCCATTGTTGCGAGCAAAAGAGGCGCTGTAGAAGCTTCTGAATTCAAGGAAGTCGATGTTTTGGGTTTTCCTTTTAGTATTTCAGAAACATTTCAGCTAAGAAATACGCATAAGAATATTAGTTCTTCTTTCGATCTGGTTAAACAACTACTCGAAATCACAGATCAATCCAAACAGAAATTGGTTGTCTATCTATCTATGGGATTTGGAAATCCGTATGAAGATGATTGGAGTCTATCAATGGTAGAAGATTGGACAGGCAAATTAGTAGATCTAGGAGTGGGTGTTATTTCATTGTCAGATACAGTGGGTACGGCATCAGCAGAGCGACTAGGAACGGTAACACAATCGATTGTTCAGTTATACGATCAAATAGAAGTTGGAGTTCATATGCATACAAGTACAACAGATTGGTATAATAAGGTAGATTCAGTTTGGAAGGCAGGTTGTAGAAGGATGGATGGAGCCATTCAAGGTTTTGGAGGCTGTCCTTTTGCCGAAGATGAGTTGGTTGGCAATCTGCCAACTGAAAAATTATTGACCTACTGTGCAGAACATTCCATTTCGAACTCAATAAATCTTCCAGCATTTGAGAGTGCATACAATGAAGCATTGAAAACTTTCACCTAGGTAATTTCGTGTAATAATTCACGTTGAAATAGACCTTAGGAAAAACTACTTTTGCAGAATGCTTTTAAAAATGCGTAAAAACTTATTTGTTGCTATTGCCTTCATCGGAATACTCAGTTCCTGTAGTGAATACCAGCGAGTAGTTAAAAGTCCAGATATGGACTATAAGCTTAAAAAAGCGATTGAGTACTTCGATAAAGGAAAGTATAATAAGGCCTATCCGCTATTTGATGAATTACTTACTCAATTCCGAGGCTCATCAAAAGCAGAAGAGGTGTATTTCTACTATTGTGAAACACAATACAAACTAGAGGATTACATTCTCGCGGGATATCACTATAAAAATTTTTATCGAACGTTTCCAAATAGTACCTATTCAGACGAGGCTGCCTATAAAGCTGCTTATTGTCACTATTTAGAAAGTCCGAAGTATAGTTTAGATCAATCATATACTTACAAAGCACTCAATGACTTGCAGTTGTATGTAAATACGCATCCTAAAAGCACCAAGATTGAAGAGTGTAACCAGATAATGGATGAGCTCAGGCATAAGCTGGAAAAGAAGAGTTATGAAATTGCGCGGCAGTACTATTATATGCAGTTGTTTCAATCTGCAGTTTCTGCCTTTAATACCACTTTGAATGACTTTCCCGATACTCCTTATCGAGAAGAAATCCTCTTTTTTAGATTATTGAGTTCATACGAGCTGGCGGATAAAAGCGTTGAGGATAAAAAATTCCAGAGGTATAAAGAAACAATAACCGCTTACAATGAGCTGGTTGATTATTTTCCTGAGACGGAGTACAAAATTCGAGCAGAGGAAGTTAAGAACAAGACAGAAGAGAATATTAAAGGAATTAAACTGAATAATTAGGCTATGACAGATTTTAAGAAAAGCGGAGCTGCAAAAACGACAGTAACTATTAATGCCTCTGAGTTGGGCGTTAAAACCGGTAACGTATACGAGGCTGTTTCAATAATTGGAAAACGCTCTGTTCAAATTGGAGAAGAGCTTCGTCAGGAATTGCATGAGAAACTTGAAGATTTCAATGTAACTACTGAAAGCTTAGAAGAGATTTTTGAGAATAAGGAACAGATAGAGTTATCTCGTTTGTACGAGGCTTTGCCAAAGTCTACTTCTCTTGCAATTCAAGAGTGGCTTGAAGATAAAATCTATTTCCGCAATCCAAGCGAATCACCTAAAGATTAAGCATTTGTAATGCTGCTAAAGAATAAGAAAATCCTACTAGGAATTAGTGGTGGTATTGCTGCCTATAAAACGCCACTCTTGGTGAGGCTTCTCGTCAAAGCAGGGGCAGAGGTACAAGTCATTCTTACTCCATCAGCAACTTCTTTTGTTACGCCTTTAACGCTATCTACCGTTTCGAAGAGACCGGCTGTTTTTGAATATACCTATTCTGAGTCGGGAACAGATGTTTGGAATAGCCATGTGGATTTGGGTCTGTGGGCAGATCTATTTATAATAACCCCTTTAACGGCGAATACATTATCAAAAATGGCGAAAGGCCAATCCGATAATCTATTAATTGCTACTTATCTCTCTGCTCGTTGTCCGGTTGTAGTCGCCCCAGCCATGGATCTAGATATGTATATCCATCCAACAACAATTAGAAACCTAACTACATTAAAAGAAGATGGGGTTACTGTTCTTGATGCTAAGGAAGGTGAATTGGCTTCTGGTCTTAGTGGGAAGGGAAGAATGCCCGAGCCGGAAGACCTTTTTCAACATATTTTATCATTCTTCTTCCAAAAGAAGACTTTGATTTCAAAAAAAATCCTCATAAATGCAGGTCCAACCCATGAAGCCATAGACCCGGTGCGCTTTATTGGAAATCATAGTTCTGGAAAAATGGGAATGGCCTTGGCTAGAGAGGCACAAAGTAGAGGTGCAGAAGTTTATTTTGTTCACGGTCCTATTCTCAATCCGCCAAAGAATGAGTTTTTTGAGGAAGTTGCGATCGTCTCTGCGCAAGAAATGAATGAAGTATGTCAGCGTATTTTTCCAAAAATGGATGTTGCCATATTGAGTGCAGCAGTGGCTGATTACAGACCAAGTGAGGTAGCCGATCAGAAAATTAAAAAGGCTGATTCTACATTAGAAATTCATCTTGAACCAACCATTGATGTTTTAAAATCGCTAGGAGAAAAGAAAATCAATCAAGTTTTAGTAGGATTTGCGCTGGAAACAGAGAACGCTTTAGAAAATGGACGTAAAAAACTTCTAGGCAAGAATCTTGACCTTATTGTAATCAATAGCCCAACAGAGAATACTGGGTTTGGATCAAATACCAATCAGGCAACTCTACTTGACAAGAAGGGCAACAGAAAAGACACCCCACTCGTTAGCAAAGAGGCTTTATCTACACAGATCTTAGATGAGATTGAAAATATTTTAAATGCGTAAACTATTTGCTCTTTTGGCATTTTTGCCCTTCTGTTCACAAGCTCAAGAATTACTGTCGACCGTTCAAGTTCTTAGCCCAAATGTGCAGAATACAAGTAAACAGATTTTTATAACACTCGAAACAGGATTAAGGGAGTTTATAAATACAACCCAATGGACCAGAGAGAACTATGATCCTGAAGAAAAGATAGAGTGCACTTTCGTTTTGAATATTGTAGAGCAGGTTTCAGTTGGTAATTTTAAAGCGACTTTACAAGTTCAATATTCTCGTCCTGTTTTCAATTCTAGCTATAGAAGTCCAATTTTGAATGTGATTGATAAAAGCGTGAATTTTAATTACTTAGAAAGTGATAGGCTCGAGTTTATAGAAAATACGCATGTATCTAACCTTACTTCAATAATTGCCTTTTACGTCTATGTAATGATCGGAATGGACCATGATAGCTTTGAAAAAGGCTCAGGAGAATCCTATTATGTGAAATCACAGAATATCGTTAATAATGCACAGAATGATCCTCTTGGGGCAGGCTGGAAGAATTCGAATGGAAACACAAATCGTTTTTGGTTAGCAGATAATTTAGTAAGTCCGGTCTTCAAGAATCTAAAGGATTGTTATTATTCGTATCACAAAGAAGGCCTTGATAATATGTATGATCCTGATAAACAGTTAGTTGCCAAAGAGAACATTGCAAATGCAATAGCAAACCTCAGGGTAGTTCATCAAAAAAGACCCAATTCGTATCTAATGAATATGTTTTTCGACGCAAAATCTCGTGAGATTGTTTCTCTATTTGAGGATGGTCCAGAGGTCGATTTGTCTAATGTTAAAACCACTCTTTCTTTAGTGGATGCTAACAATGCGGACTTGTACAGAGATCTTGGAAATCCAAAGTAAATGCTTTCAAAGCTATTCATCCAAAACTATGCTTTAATCGATTCATTAGAGCTAGAATTTAAATCAGGATTTACTGTCCTTACCGGCGAAACAGGAGCTGGAAAATCACTTTTAATTGGAGCATTACACCTTGTTTTAGGACAAAGAGCAGATCTCTCCATTATTAAGAATAAAGAAAAGAAATTAGTTGTTGAAGCCGAATTTATTTTTGATGAATCCGAATTTAAAAACTTTTTCTTTGAACGAAATTGGGAGTTTGCCAATCCATGTATAATACGGAGAGAGATTCATCCCAATGGTAGATCTCGTGCTTTTGTAAATGACGGTCCAGCCTTAATAGATGATTTAAAGACCTTATCCAGCCAATGGATTGATATTCATTCACAGCATGATCAAATGCTCGTTTTTGAGCCTCATTTCCAACTCTCTATTTTAGACTTGCTGGGTGAAACGCATTCAGAACTAGGAAACTATAAAGAGTGTTATCAGGTATATAGAAATACGCTTAAAAAAATTAAAGAGTTAGAAGCAGTAGAGGAGGGTAAATCTATGGACTCGGAATATCAAGCTTTTCTTTTAACAGAACTTGATGAAGCTCAGCTAATTAAAGGCGAGTTTGTTGAATTAGATGAAATGATTAATAGACTTAATCATTCACAAGACATATTGAGCGCCTTATCCGATGCCCGTAATTATTTAGATACCAGTCAGAATAGTATTTCTGACTCAATTAGCGATGCAAGAGCAGCCTTGCAAAGGGCAGAAAGAAATGCACCTCAATTACATCCGTTGAATGATCGGCTGAAGAGTATTTCTATTGAGATTTCAGATGTTCTAAATGAAATAGATAAATTTTCAGATAGTATTGATATTGAACCAAAGAGTCTAGAGCAGGCTGAACAGAGGCTAGACCTTTACAACAAACTGGTATTTAAGCATAAACTAAATATCCCGGATTTATTAATTGAAAGAAGGGAGGAGATTAGACAATCGCTTGAGAATTTGGTAAATAGAGAAAAAATAGTAGAAGATCTTAAAGTACAACTTGAATCTCAGTTAGAAGAACTCACTTTGAAGAGTACGAAATTGAGTGAGGCAAGAATAAAAACTATTCCTGGATTAGAGAATTCAATGAATGAATTGCTAGCAAACTTGGATTTACCTCATGCACGTTTGGAGATGCGAATGATTAAGGCAGAAGATTTTTCAAGATCTGGTCAAGATTTGGCGGAATGGTATTTTTCTGCTAATAAAGGAAGTGAGCTTCAGACACTTAAAAAGGTTGCTTCAGGTGGTGAATTATCAAGAGTTATGCTAGCGGTAAAAGCGCTGGCTGGAAAGTTTAAAAGAATGCCCACCATTCTCTTCGACGAAATAGATACGGGAGTTTCTGGATCAACGGCAGGCAAAATTGCCGATGTTCTTTTTAAGATGTCTAAAGAAATGCAGGTTTTTGCAATTAGCCATTTACCTCAATTAGCTGCCGCAGGAAATCAACACCTTATGGTTGTTAAAGAAATAAAAGGCGAGTATACTCAAACCAATGTGCATATCTTGTCTCCAAAAGAAAGAATAGAGGAAATCGCTAGACAAATGAGTAATTCTGAACTCACAGACGCAGCAAGAGAACAAGCGAAGGCTTTGTTGCTGAATTTTGGTAATTCAGTATCTTAAAAATTCAAATACACATATAGAATGAACAATTTGTTAAAAGGAAAGAAAGGGATTATTTTTGGCGCATTGGATGAGAATTCTATTGCTTGGAAAGTAGCTAAAAAGGTACATGAGCACGGTGGAACTTTTGTTTTAACCAATGCCCCAATTGCCATGAGAATGGGTGCAATAAGTAAATTAGCCGAGGAAACAGGCTCAGAAATCATTCCTGCAGATGCAACCAGTGAAGCAGATCTAAAAGCCCTCTTTGAAGGAGCTATGGAGAAGCTAGGTGGCAAACTTGATTTTGTTTTGCACTCTATCGGAATGAGTGTGAACGTGCGTAAGGGCAGACATTATACAGATCTAAACTATGATTGGCTAACCAAGGGTTGGGATGTTTCGGCTGTTTCTTTTCATAAAGTACTTCAAACCTCTTGGAAACTAGAAGCCATGAATGATTGGGCTAGTATATTGGGATTGACTTATATAGCGGCTCAAAAGACTTTCCCAGATTATTCTGACATGGCGGATAATAAGGCATACTTAGAGTCGGTTGCTCGGAGTTTTGGCTATCATTATGGAGTTAGAAACAAGGTAAGAGTGAATACAATTTCACAATCGCCAACTCGAACGACTGCCGGAAGTGGTGTGAAAGGATTTGATGGTTTTATAGACTACGCTGAGAAAATGTCACCACTAGGTAATGCTACTGCAGAAGATTGTGCGGACTACTGTATTACTCTTTTCAGTGATCTAACTAAAAAGGTTACTATGCAAAACTTATATCACGACGGAGGCTTTAGTAATATTGGAATAAGTGATGCAGTTATGCAGAAATTTCAAGAAGAAGAAACCAAATAACAGAGATAATTTGGCTATCAAAACACTTATAATAAGGCTGTTTGCAACAGCCTTATTATTTGGCTTATTCTCTTGCGAAGAGAAGGTTACAAATCCACCAGAAATCCCCGGCACTGGCGATGACGACCAAACGGTTTCAAGTCTAGAACGCATAAAATCTGTAGATGTATCGTTCCTTCCCCAAATTCGCGCAAGCAACTTTGAGTTTAAAGATGAATTTGGTAGTACAGTCGATGCTTTGGACCATCTGCAGACAAAGGGGATAAACACGGTTCGTTTGCGTTTATGGTACGCGCCCAACAGTCAATATAGTTCTTGGGCTGAAGTCAAGGATTTCGCAGATGAAATTCACTCTAGAGGCTTAAAACTCTGGCTTAGCGTGCACTATTCTGATACATGGGCAGATCCTGGAAGTCAAAATGCACCTTTGGATTGGCAAAATCTGAGTCTTTCAGAAATGGAAGACAGTGTATACAATTACACAAAACGCATCCTAGTTGCGATGCAACCAGAATATATCCAGGTTGGAAACGAAATTAATCCTGGATTCCTTTGGCCCGTCGGTATAAGATCTTCGACTCAAGCATTTCATCGATTAATAAATGCAGGTATTAAGGCTGTTCGATCGGATAGTACTCATTCTGAAATCATTTTACACTATGCTGGAATTGATGGATCCTCCTCATTTTTCAACGATTTGGATACTTTAGATTATGATATTGTAGGTTTATCTCTTTATCCTTTTTGGCATGGAAAGGACATAAGTAATTGGGAATCAGTATTGAATGGATTGATCATTCAAACCCAAAAGCCTTGCATAATAGTTGAAACAGCTTATCCTTTTTCTCTTGGATGGAATGATTGGACAAACAATATAGTAGGGGATAATAACCAAATCATGAATGAGTACCCTGCCAGTCCTCAAGGACAGCTCAATTTTATGACAGAAATAAATAGACTTAGCTTGGACGTAGATTCATGCTTAGGTTGGTCTTATTGGGCTCCTGAATGGGTTTCATTCAATGGAAGCCAATCCTCAAATGGGTCTTCTTGGGAAAATCTTTGTTGGTGGGATTTCAATGGTGATCCGTTACCCGTTTTTGATGTTTTGGAACTTCAATAAGTGAAATAATGTGTTTTGTAAAAAGTCCTTATCCTAATTGATAAGGGTTTAGACTAAATCCTATCATTCAAAGTGAATAAGCTTTCAGAAGTCATTCTAATAAGACCAAAGAACTTTGGGTTTAACCATCAGACGGCTTCTTCCAACTCTTTTCAGAATGATTCGGAATTCTCTGAAAACCATCGTTCTCTGGCAATCGCCGAATTTGACTCGATGGTCAATGAAATGCTAAACGTTGGATTGAATGTTCATGTTATCGAGGACACAGCACATCCGATTAAACCAGACGCCATTTTTCCGAATAACTGGATTTCAACTCATCCAGATGGTACAGTGGTTTTATATCCAATGTCTGCGGAAAACAGAAGGTTAGAAAGACGATTGGATCTTATCTCCACATTAAAGAAAAACTTTATTGTTGAAAGAGTTATCGATCTAAGTTCTTTTGAAATTGAAAATGTCTTCTTAGAGGGAACAGGCAGCATTGTTTTCGATCATACCAATCATCTTGCCTACGCTTGCAGATCATCACGTACAGACGTTGATGCTTTGAGAATACTGTGCCATAAAATTGGGTATCATCCAATTGTTTTTGATGCCATAACTTCAGATAGGATGCCAATTTATCATACCAATGTTATGATGTCTGTTGGAAAATATTTTGTGGCTATTTGCTTGGAATCTATACCAAATGTACAAGAACGAAATCATGTTTTGGAGACTATTTGTAGGTCATCCAAAGAAGTAATAGATCTTAGTTATTCTCAACTCAACTCCTTTGCAGGCAATATGTTAGAACTTTTATTCGCCAATGGAAAATCCATTTTATTAGTCTCTAAAACAGCCTATGACTCTTTTACTTTCGATCAAATGAATAGATTGTCTATTCATGCGCGTATTCTGCCCATTTCAATACCCACCATTGAATATTTTGGAGGTGGAAGTGTTCGATGTATGGTACTTGAAAATTTTCTTATAAGAAGGTAAAGAAAGAATTTATACTGTTTTGTGTTTCACTCAATGCGAGCAATAGGATATCGTTTGTGCTCAATTTCATAATAACTTGAGTTCTTATACAGGAAGTCTAAGACTTCATTCGGATTTTTAATCAAGTCAGGATTCTCTTTTTTCCACTTTAGAAACGCGTTTTTTAAGGATGGTTGCAGTGCGATTATTTCGCTTGCGGTGTCTTCAAAAACATAGTTTGAAAAGTATTCTTTTTGCTGAAAAATGATTGAAAAGAATCCCCATCGTAAATAACTATCTACGGCAGAAGGTTCTAAAGTTGAAGCAAGAAAATAACGCGGATTTCCCTCTATAGGTATCAGCCAATCTCCTTCGTAAAAAAGTCTCTCTTGCGTTGTTTTTTTGCTTTCAAAATCAGATATATATAGTCTTCCCTCATACAAACTATTGGCAAATCTCTCATTCGAGAAGTAGGTGCTCGAAACTTTTATAATGCTGTCATTATTTAATCGTTTCATCAAGATTCCATTGCTTACTAGACGCTCCACAACTTCATTAAAGGCTGCAGGTAGAACATAGAAACTAGGAAGTGAAACTGAATCTACTGCCTTATACTCTGGATAATAATCAATTTCAAAAGTTTCTGGCTTGTTTCGAAAGTATTTCAATCGCTTATACTCTCCCAGAGCACTTTGAACGTAGTCGTATTTATAGCCCTTGAAAGATCGCTTTTCTACTACTGAGCTATCCAGTTCCCATTGAATTGAAAAGTGCGATTTTGCTTTTTCCCAAGCTAAACTTTCTGCAACAGCCTTTTGAATCTCCATTCTATGTTCCTGTGCTTTCAAAAGAATGCTTTCTAAAAAAGCAAGAGTTGCTCGAACCCTTTCTGAATAGGGTTTTAACATATGCGCCTCGCTTATAAATCCTAGGCAATGAAACAAGCTGGTATAGCCGCTAGCATATCTTGGTGTTTCTAAAAAAGCTGAATAGCCTTTGTTTGGCACATCACCATATACATTCACATAAGGTGTCATTTCGAAATTGCGCGATGCCATTTCAAGGTATAAACCGGGTTGAAACTTTTGATCTAATAATGCCGCTAATGGAGGAGCTAATTTATTCTTTTGTGTAGAAATTAATGTCATTGTATATTGATAATCAGCACCATTAGAGGTGTGAGTATCAATAAAAAGTTCAGGTTTCAATTGAAGAAATAATGACTGAAAGCTTAGGGTATTTTGGGCGTCAGATTTAATAAAATCCCTGTTTAAATCGAGATTTTGAGCATTGCCTCTAAATCCTTGTAAAGCTGGACCCAGTTGATTTGCACGCGTTTTTGGTCTTTGCTGAAGGAGTCCTCCAATATTATAAACAGGAATAATAGCGATTAATATTTCAGAGGAGATTTTTTCGGGTGAACTCAGGAGTGCATTTACCCATTTCATACTCGCATCAATTCCACAACTCTCACCGGGATGAATTCCGTTATTTATGAGTAGAACCAATTTATTTCCTTTTAATTCCGAAAGACTTTTCTTGGAATTTATGGGTTCTTTTTGCAAAAGAAAAACATGCAGAGGCTTGCCAGAATCTGTTGAGCCGACTTCAACCAATGCTGTATTGCTATGTGTTTTAGAAAGCGCTGTATAGAACGATAGAACTTCACTGTAGGTAGGCCCCATTTCTTGCTGAGCACACAGATTTGTAAATGACAGTATACCAAAGATGAATGGAGAGAATCGATTGAATGTTAGGCTATTTTTCAAATTTGAGAATTTCATAAATTATACGTTGTTATGTATTTCCTTCGCCCATTTTTTCACATTCTTTTCTGTTGCCTTCCATTGAATTTTTGCACGAGAATAGAAAGGTGCTCTTTCAAAAAGATGTTTCGCTATAAACTCCACCAAATCCTCTGGCTTAATATCTGAAAGCAGTGGACGCTGCGTTTTTGCATTGCGCAAACGATACGCCAACTCCTTTGGATTAGCAAAGAGATAGGCCGTAATTCCCGTACTTAGCATCACGTCCATATTGTCAAAATAACAAGGAGTTCCACCCCCAGACGCAATAATTCCGTTGAATGTGGAAGAAACTTTAAGAAGTGCGGCTCTCTCAACCGCTCGAAATGAAATTTCTCCTTTCCTTTTTATCCACTCAGAAGGAGCTTCTCCTGTTTCCTGTTTGATGAATATATCTAGGTCTAAATAATTGCAATTAAGTTCTTTAGCCAACTCTTTCGCAAGGGTTGACTTACCTGAACCCATATAGCCCAAAATGTAAATACGTTCAAAAGGAAGCTCTTTTTCAATCATAGTCTCAAATCTACTTTTAATTAATGAAAAACGGCGTATATTTGCACCCTCAAAACCGATTCCGTAGCTCAGCTGGTAGAGCACGACACTTTTAATGTTGGGGTCCTGGGTTCGAACCCCAGCGGGATCACTAGAACAAATGTTCTAAGTTCTTTAATTATTGGTTCATTTAGTTAAAGAATTTCGATCGAAAATCTTTGATCAAATTTACTTCTTTGGTTCTATTAAATGCGAAGAAGTATCATGCCCAGGTGGTGAAATTGGTAGACACGCCATCTTGAGGGGGTGGTGACCGAATGGTCGTGCAGGTTCAAGTCCTGTTCTGGGCACAAAATCAAAATAGTATGTCTGTAGGCAAAGAGTCTACCACCTATCCAGTACCTGCTTCACTTCGTACCTTTTTCCGTTTTTTTACATTCCTTTCACCCAGACTTGGAAGTTTTCTTGCATTAAATATTTTTTTTAGACCCATTCCGTTTTCTATTCCAGAAAGAGAGAAGCCCGTCCGAAAAAATGCGTCGTCTAGCACAGAAATTCTACATTCTAATCAAAAGAAATTCAGCCTATTTAAAATAGGATCCGATGGATCTAAAAAGATTCTATTTGTCCATGGTTGGAGTGGAAGAGGCAGTCAATTTTATGCACTTATTGATGATTTGAGTTCAAAAGGCTTTCAATGTTTCTTTTTTGATGCCCCTGGTCATGGCGAAAATCCAGATAGTTTCGCAGATATGCCCACTTTCATTGAAACTATAAAGCAACTCGATCAGGAAATGGGTTCTTTTGAAGCCATTATTGGTCATTCACTCGGTGGAATGGCCGCTTTGAATGCAATGAATCAGGGTGTTTATATCAAGGGAATTGTCACGATTTGTAGTCCATCTTCTATTGACGGTGTAATATTCGATTTTGCTCATTTAATTGGAGGTGGAACAAAATTAATTGAGCCTTTAATTAGTAGAATTGAAAAAAAGTACAAGCGCAGTGTCATTGAGTACTCACCCAATGCATTTATGTCTAGCCATAAACTCAAAGGCTTAATAATTCAAGATAGGCAGGATACTGACGTACCAATGAGGCACGCAATTGAACTAAAGAATGAATGGAAAACGGCCCAAAGCTTCTTTACAGAGAATTTGGGTCATAGAAAGGTCCTGTCGAATCCAGAAGTGCTAAAACAAGTTTATGGTTTTTTAATGTCATTAGACTGACACGTTTAAATGGAGTAATAGGCGAACTTTACTTTCATTATAAACGTTTAAATAGTATGATTTTGAAGAAATTAATTGTCCTTTCCTTTGCTTTGGGGATTTTTTCCTGTCAAGGCCAACAAAAACAAAATACGATGAATGAGTCAGCTGATTTCCCGGGTGCAATTCCGAAAGAAGAATTAAAAAAGAATCTCAGTCCAGAGCAGTATTATGTTATCGTCGAAAAAGGAACGGAGAGACCGCATACAGGTGAATTCAATCTTCATTTCGAAGAAGGCATGTATACTTGTGCTGCTTGTGGTTCTGAGCTCTTCGATTCAGATTCAAAATTTGATGCCCATTGTGGATGGCCAAGCTTCGATCAGGCAAAGGATAATAGTAAAGTAGTAGAGAAGAAAGATATTAGTCTTGGGATGGCACGTACGGAGGTAATGTGTGCTAATTGTGGTGGACATCTTGGTCATGTCTTTGATGACGGTCCAACAAATACCGGATTGCGTTACTGCGTAAATTCTGTATCAATTGATTTTAAAAAGGAAGAAGAATCAGAGTAGAAACGCATGCGCTTATATGTGATGCACATATTTGTGCATGTTTGATGTTTTTCATATTTCAGGATCAATGTGGCCAAGTTTGAGTGCAACTTTATATGTATTCAAACAGCTATTTTATGCTTCACATGTGATTGTAACCTTAGAATTTTCTGATGCCTCATTGTATGATCAAGGAAATTCGAACCAAGCGGATGGGCGAAAGGCAGCTGTATTATATAGAAGCGAATGGGTTACAGAAACCAATGATGAACTTATAGTAGTTTATCGCTATTGGAAAGGCAATGTTGAGACCGATTTATATACTTGAAAGCCTAATTGAGGGTGGACCATATCAGATCTCAGAACTACGGATTCAACCCTAGCGATACCATTGCGAAATCGTATATTATTCTAAATGCATTCCAATGGTCTATAACTTCTTATGCTGTTGGAAATGTAATTAATAAGTCTGATTATTCACTCCGAATCAATATTGAGGAGTATATAGTTGAAGATGAATAGACATTCTTTTTCCACTGATTTCTTCCAGCTAAAAACAGGATTGATTTAATCGTTTAAGAAAAGATCAGAAGAGATTAAGGAATAGCCATAGGGTAAGCTTAGATCAAAAAGGGCTTTGTCAGGTCTACTGGTATTTATTCGGATAGCCTGCCATTGTATAGTTGAATTATCCTCTTGTTTCCAAGTCATTAGCAATGGGAGCCCATTTATTTTACTTCCATAGGCCGTGAGGTTGAAAGTACCAACCACAGCAAGATCTTCCGTATACCAAATTTGAAATGGCTCTTTTCCTTCCTTTGGATGGGCTAGAATCAGATTGCAATTATATCCAAGAATTTTCCTTTTCTGCTTTGTATTCTCCAAAGTGAAATCGTTCACAAAATCTTTCATGAAGTCTATTTTGGCATAGTCTGACCCTTCAATGCTAGTGCCAAGCTTCATTCCCATCATTTGCATAAGGATTAAAGATTTTTGCTCCTTGGCATCTGTAATCATAACAGTCTCCACGTCTTCCAAGATCATTTTCATATAACTTCTCTTTTGAGAAAAGGCCATTATTAGAGACAGAGGCTCTTGGGCGGTATCTCTTGGCAAACTCGTACCCTTATATTCTACTAGGTACTCTTTTTTTTGGGCTTCAACAGAAGTTAAAAAACTACAACAAACAAGAAGTGAAGAAATGACTTTAAGCATACGTTTCTAATTAGAATTGTGGAAGGTAGCAGATTGTATTCTTCAAGGTACTTACTTCACATTTATTTGTGATTTACCAAGTCATTATAGACGCGGTTAATCTGTCTTTTCAAGCTTATTGGATTAAAGAGGGTGGATGAGGATTGAACTGATTTTAATCTATTCTTATAGAATGTTAACATTGCTTTACCCAGAAGGTCAATATTTCCAGCAGGAATAACAACGCCTATTGTTTCCGACTGTAAAACCTCCTTAATTCCACCTACATCTGAGCTAATAACATAAAGGCCAGCACTCATGGCTTCTGAGATTGTACAAGGCAGATTTTCAAAATTGCTGAATTGAATGAGACATTGAGAATGTCTCATTCGACTCGCTGCTTCTGAGTAGGGTATGGCAGAATGAATCTCCAAATTCTCAATGGGAATAGATAAACGTTTCCTTTCCATTATCAAAGGATCTGTATCTCCATCCCCTCCTAAACTCATTCGAACCTCAGGAAACTCTTTCCAAACCGTATGAAAGGCAGATAGTATATCAAGAGGTCTTTTATTTGCATCTAAGGTTGAAATATGAATAAAAGTGAATTCTTTTTCTTCTTCGAAATAAAACAATTCGGCATCAACCACATTATACCAAACTTCAAATTTGGGCCTAATTCCAAAATCACGCATGCTAGAGCCAAGGTGTTGGGTAACAGGAAGGAACTTTTTAACTACCCTATTTGCAAAGAGCACATTTAATTTCTCAAAAAGATTCAATGATTCATTCCGTTCTGGGGTATAGCCAGACCAGTGTTCACTTGATACTGCTGGAATATTAAAAGCAGATGAAAAAAAATGAGTTGCATATCCAGACCTATGCATTATTTGGCTGTGGATAAGGTCAAAATTGAGATGCCTCTGCTTTAGAATTCGTTTAGCTTCTATTAGACATCTATGGTAGTGAAAGAGTGAAAATGGAAGTTTTGAATTATGATAAATATGTAAGCCTTCGAAACCCTTGTCTACTATTTCTTCAATTCTACAGCTATCCTTGATTTCTTTAGTGGGTGTAAGTGCAATAAAAAAGACAGAATGATCTTCGGCAATCAGTTGGGCTTGGCGGATAATAAAGTTGCCTAGAGTTGGGTTTTTTGTATTTGGAAACCAAGGGCTTATGAATAAAATTCTATTTTTATTCATACGAGTATACATACTAAAATTAGAAGGAGAAGATGAAGGGTCGTTAAGAAGATTGAGGCGAATAGCGCAGGTTTTCCTTGACTAATAATTCCTTTTAAGGATATGTGCAATCCAATTGCGGCCAATGCCCAATTGAGAAGGAAATCGGCTAGTATTTTTAAGTGGTCTCTAAAAGCAGAAAGGGCAGGGAAAAGATTAAAGAGAAAAAATCCAATTAAAAATACGTAGAGGAACCAAGGTAATTTGATTCTTGACTTCTCATTGGAGTTCTCTTTCTTTTTGAATATATAGCTGGAAAAAAGAACCAATGGAACGAGTAAAAAGATTCTCCCCATTTTAAATGCAGTTCCCAAGACTCCTGTCTCCTGATCAACACCGAAACTAGCTGCAATAGCATGACCGGCAGATTGAATATAGCCTCCAGTAAACCAGGCATTCCAAACCGGCTCTAAGGAAAGCGATTTTAAAAGGGCAGGAGCAGTAAATAGCGCAATTGTACTCAATCCATTAACCAGTAGTATAGCCAATGCGATTTCAGAAGCCTTGGCCTTTGTAGAGCCAGATGCTGCACCAATGGCAGCGGATCCACAGACAGCTTCTCCACCCGCGATGAGCCAACTAAGTTCTTTGCTAATTCCGAATTTTGGTAAAACTTTTAGAGCGATTATCATAAGTAGCGCCCCGATCACTAAAAGAAGAACAAAGAAATACTTAGCTTCAAGAACTTGTATCCAAAGTAATTGCGTTCCCATTAAAGAAATGGCGATTTGAAGAATGTTTTTCTCCACCCATTTAACAGAAGGATCAATTGATTTGGCTCGAACTAGGATTGGACTAGCCAATAATCCGAGAATAATGGACCAGCCAGCGGAACCCAGGAGGGGAAGGATAGAATTTAATGCGTAGGCAATAAATGTAATTAAAAGGGTCAGTAATATACCGAGCCCGAAATGGAGTTTATTCGGCATTTGAACAAAGGTAATCTGCCTTGAAATTATTTGTGTGATATAATTGCACTGTAAAGGCTAGAAAGATATTATATTTGCCCTCCTAAAATGGTGATTGTAGCTCAGTTGGTTAGAGCGCTAGTTTGTGGCACTAGAGGTCGCCGGTTCGAACCCGGTCTTTCACCCAAAAAAACCCGCGTTTCGCGGGTTTTTTTTATTAATGTTATTTCCAAGTTCCATTAAATTCTTTTTGAAAGTCTTCCCAAGGTGTAGACTTATATTCCTCATTTATAACGTAATGAAAAATAGGCTCAATTCCACTTGGAGTAATATAGCCTGGAACGGCAGAGATGATTTCCCAGTTTTCGTTTAGATAAACAACGGTTGGATACGCAATTCTACCATTTACAGCGGCCATCTGCGTTAAGGGGTGAGAGGCGTTGCGAGACTTGGCCCTGGCAGGATCGTATTGGGTATTTATAAAGGATTGATCCATTAAAGTAACTGTATCATTTCCTTCCGCATTGAATTTAACAGCGTAAAAGTTTTCATTGACATATTTAATTACCTCAGAATTACCGAATGTATTTTTTGTCATTAGCTTACATGGGCCGCACCAAACTGTATAAAAATCGATGATGACTTTTCTTGGATTTTCTTTATTTAGTTGAACAACTTCCTCAATTGTACGCCACTGAATTGCTTCTTGAGCATGTGAGCGATTTAAAATGAGTGTGATGCAAAATAGAGTTGCAAATAGTTTTTTCATGAAATAGATACTTTGTTGGAATGAAGTTCCAAAATTATGCCATTGGTGGGAAATAGATCAAATGAAAAAGGCTTCTGGATTTCCGATGCGACTGACAATTTGCTTTAGTACTCGGTTTTAAAAAAAAGAATGTGATAAATGAGTTATTTGCTCACGTTCTGCATCTTATATTTTTATTAAATAGCTAATAATTTTTCTGTTATAACAGAAAGGAATCATATTTATTGAAAAGAACTCACAAATTATTCATTTATTACTAAAATAAAATGGGCTGAGAAAAAGGATTGATTTAATTGACTTTCGTTTTGTTTGCGACGAATGGATTAACCAATATTGCCCTTCGAATAAACGAAAAGTAGAAAATCCCACTAGGATTTTCAAATGTCTATGGGTCAAAACACCATTTATTCTATATCTGATGTTGCTAAAATAGAGTGCTTAAGTTTTGATGAGTCATTCAGTGTTTTTTAGACATGATTCCTGAAGTTGATTCAATAAACCCCAGATCACAAACAAAATACAGAAAGTTTGAGCTAGAAGATACGGACTTGTTGAACCGTACTAGTTATTGAAAAGCCTAGGGTAGAACGACTCAAAAATATTTTTTACAACCAATAAAAAAGCGACCCATCTAAAGATTTCTTTAAATGGGTCGCTTCGTATTAAATCATCTATTTTGAATAGACTTTTTCAGTGGCTTCTCTATTAAAGTAACCTTTCCTTATTATTCCAATCTAGCTTGGTTTATCTGCTAACTCAAAGCCTTCTTGTTCTTCATGATCCGTGCCTTCATTTTCTTCAGCACCGTGTGTTAGTTTATTCAACCTTTTGAGGAATAACAGCAGCAGGAAGCCGAATGCTACGGTAAATAGGGTTAAATACATAAAGGTTTTATACTCTTGTTCGCTTTGTTCCTCTTCAATTACAAAGCTTACTCCGTAGTTTTTACCATCGCCCATATTCTCTGTTATTTGGGCTGCATCTTTGTTTTTCTCAAGAAGCAATTTAGCGTGATAGGGTTCACTAGCTGTCGCCTCTATATCAGTTAAATAGCTTTTCAATTTGTCTTTTTGTTCACTTGGTATTTCAAACATATTGCCAATCAAATCGCCGCTGGCTATGTCTTTGTATACAATGCTGTTATTAGCTAAATATACCTGGGTTTTAAGGCCAAAGTTTTTATCAAGATTGATAGCGTAATCGTAAAAATCTTTAATATCCCCGTCCTCCGTTTTAAGCTCAATGGTATCTTTTTGGGTATACGTAAATACTTGGGATTTGGCAGCTATTAATTCTCCACTGTACGGTTCTAACTGTGAAGCTTCGCCAATTGAGCCGGCTAGTTTGTTACCAAAGCCAGTGGCAGCAAAGTAAATACCCATCATTATTGAGGCGTACTTCACCGGGGCTAACTTGGTAATAAAAGATAGGGAAACGGGTGAGGTAGAAAGCTCACCAATGGTGTGAAACAGATAGGCTAAAAACACCCAAAACATCGCTGCTTTTCCAAAAGCCTCAGTAGAAGCCTCCTTACTTGCAAACATCATAAATACATAGCCTAAGCCCATAATTATGGTACCCACGGACATTTTAAATAATGAGGAAGCCTGTTTTCCCTTGCGCTTTCTACTTGCCCAAAAAGCAGCTACTACGGTACCAAAAATTATAATGTAACCTGCGTTTAATGATTGGAATACGGCTGCCGGAATTTCTTCCAACCAACTTAAACCGATACTCCTATCTACCTTAGCATCTGTATACAAATTCATTAGACCTCCAGCTTGCTCGAAAGCCCCCCAGAAAACCACAACAATTAAAAAGGAAAGTAGCAGTACAATTACGCGGTCTTTCTCAATTTTGGTTAATGGCTTTTTAGCTTGTGCAGGATCTAAGCCCGAATCTGCTGAACCAATAAACTCGCCCACGCCTTTCAAATATCCTTGGCCCGCCATATAAACAATTTGCCCGAGCAACATGCCAACTCCTGCTAAACCAAAACCAAAATGCCAACCGTAGTAATAGGCTACTAAGCCTACTGAAATACTAGATAGGAAAGCGCCAATGTTAATGCCTATGTAGAAAATGGTGAAGCCACTATCTCTTCTAATGTCACCTTGCTTATACAAGCCACCAACCATAGTAGAAATGTTTGGTTTTAATCCACCTACACCCAAAATAATTAGGATTAAGCCAGTGAAAAATGCCCAATCGTGAGGAATAGCCAAAATACCATGCCCTAAACAAAGTAGAATACCGCCCACTAAAACGGTTTTCTTTTGCCCTAAAAATTTATCAGCAATATAACCACCCGGTATAGAGGCTACATAAACCAACATTGTATACCAGCCGTAAAGCCAAAGGGCATCTTTATTACTCCAACCCAAGCCTGGGTCGACACTAGTTGCTGAAGCGGCCACATAAAGTGTTAAAATACCACGCATACCGTAATAGGAAAATCGCTCCCACATTTCGGTAAAAAATAAAATGTAGAGACCTACGGGGTGGCCAAAAAGCTCCCTTTGTTCAATTGCTTGCTTATTTGACATATATAGTTTGTTGTTGATTTAATTCTTAAGGAGCGGCAAAATATTAAAATTTAGGAGGCTATAGGTTTTCTTCAAGAAAATGAGTCATTTTATTGAAAAGGTGGAAACGCGTATTTCCTCCATAGATACCATGGTTTTTATCGGGATATATAAATTGTTGGAAGTCAACATTCGATTGAATCAGAGATTCTGTCATCCTCATTGTATTTTGAACGTGTACATTATCATCAGCACTTCCGTGAATCAATAAATAGGCACCCTTCATTTTCGAAGTGTGATTGATAGGAGAATTCTCGTCATACCCACTTGCATTGTCTTGAGGTAAACCCATATATCTCTCTGTGTAAATATTGTCATAAAATCTCCAGTTTGTTACTGGAGCAACAGCAATACCCGTTGAATACACATCGGCACCCTTTGTCATCCCCAAACTAGACATATATCCGCCATAGCTCCACCCCCAAATTCCAATCCGTTTAGAATCAATAAAAGACAAGGATCCTACGTACTGTGCAAATCCAATTTGGTCTTCGATTTCCAACTTCCCCAACTGACCGTATGTGCATTTCTTGAAGTCTCTTCCGCGCGCTCCTGTACCACGATTATCAACTGAAGCAATTATATAGCCCTTGTTCGCGAGCATGTGATACCACATTCCGTTTGCCGCATCATATTGATCTTTAACCGTTTGAGACCCTGGGCCGCCATAAACGAAAGTCAGTACGGGATATTCTTTATTTGGATCGAAATCATTTGGCTTAATAATCCATGCATTCAATTGGGTACCATTCACATCTACTTTGATAAATTCTTTTGTGCCCAAAACATATTCTTTCAGTTTTGACTGCAGAGCTGAATTGTCTTCCAGGTTTCTGATCTTTTTAAACTTTCTGACTTCATAAAGATCATAGGTAGGTGGAGAGCTAACATTTTGAAAGCTCAAAATAAAATAAGTTAATTGGGGATTGAAAGTTGCGGTATTCCATCCTGTTTCGGTAGAAATCTTCTTTATTCTTGCTTTCAAATTGCCACTGTATATACTTCGTTGGTGTGCCAAATCAGCTGTGGTTGCTTGAAAATAATAAGTTTTCTTTTTCTCGTTGAAACCATAGAATGTAGTCAATTCCAAAGTGGACGGAGTAATGGCTTTGCATTGATCTGCAGAACAGTGATAGAGTCTATTGTTGCCATCCTTATCTGAGTTAATGAGAAAACTTCCATCCTTTAAAAAATGAAGAACCTCAGGTAATTCGATATACGCAGGGTCTTTTTCGATATAAATGCTTTTCGATTCCGTGAAGTCTGAATTAAATTGAACCAATCTCATTTCATTTTGAAGTCTATTCAAAGTGAGTGCTACTAGCTCGTTATCACTGGTCCAATAGATCCGTGCTATGTATTCAAATGGAGTTGAAAAATTCAACTCTTTTGCTTCTCCCTCGATTGTGTAAACCCATAGACTAACAGCAGAGTTGTCTTCACCTGCCTTTGGGTATTTGAACTCATCTCTAGATGGATAGAGTTCTTTTCCATACAGGTCCATAGAAAAACTTCTCACCTCACTTTCATCAAATTTTATGAAAGCAATATGCTTTCCATTCGGAGACCATTCGAAAGCCCGGTCGAAGCTGAATTCTTCCTCATACACCCAATCAGGAGTTCCGTTGATAATACCGTTCCAGCTTCCATCTGAAGTAATTTGAGCTACCTTATCTGAAGGCAAATCCTTTACGTAAAGATTGTTTTCAAATGAATAGGCGATTTTGTCGTCTATGGGAGAAAAGACTGCATTTCGGATCGGTTCGTTTGAAAGTTTATGAAGTGTAGAATTGGGTCTGTGATAGACATAGGTCATACCCTTTGAAGAATGCCGGTAAATTTTTTCTGTTTGAGTGGTGATCAGAAGTCCTTCTTCATCTGGACTAAAACTAAAGTCGTCAATTCCATTGCTCAATTCCAGAAAGGAAGCAGCAGAAATGAGCGTTTCTTCTAAATTCCCTGTTTTAAATTCGTATCGATCGATAGTTGGACTATTCTTTTGCTTTCCAAAGGCAGCGTAGCTTTTGCCATCTTCCATTCCAGAAAAGCCATCGACCCCTTTGGCATAAAATCGATAATACTTCCAAATATCTTCGAGTTCTATCGCTTTTGTTTGGGCAATAAGAGAATTTCCCGAATAAATCGAAACAATTGCAATGAGAATGTGTCTTATTATACGTTTAGTCATGAATGTATATTTGCGGAGAGCCCGAAACTATAAAAAGAAATTCACTGAATGCGATTTAATCCACTAGACAGTGTTCAAATAAATTCACTAAAGGCACATTTACCCAACTTAGAGGTTCATTTTGATGAACAAACCAAGTTAGACTACGGCCATGATTATACCGAGGATCTTTCATTTCCACCGGATGTCGTTGCGAAACCAAAGACGGCTGAAGAAATTAGTGATTTATTGAAATGGTGCAATAAAAATAAAATTCCAATAACCCCAAGAGGTGCGGGAACGGGTTTAAGTGGAGCCGCATTAGCGGTGGAAAGAGGAGTATGCCTGAGCATGGAATATTTCAATAAAATCATTCAAATTGATAAAGCCAATCTTCAGGCAACGGTAGAACCGGGTGTAATAAACCAGGTATTTCATGATGCTTGCAAAAACGAAGGATTGTTTTATCCTCCTGATCCATCAAGTTGGGGTAGTTCCTTTCTAGGAGGAAATTTGGCATTGAACGCAGGAGGGCCAAAGGCCGTTAAATACGGAGTTACAAATGCATATGTTCTGAATTTGGAAGTTGTATTGCCGAACGGTGAGATAATCTGGACAGGTGCAAATACCTTAAAAAACTCTACGGGTTATAATTTAACTCAGTTAATGGTTGGAAGTGAAGGCACGTTAGGGGTAATAACAAAGGCCGTTTTTCGATTGCTTCCATATCCAAAACTGAAAATGCTCATGTTGGTCTCTTTCAAATCTGCAGAGAAAGCATGCGAGAGTGTTTCTTCTATCTTTCAAGCAGGAATCACACCAAGTTCATTGGAGTTTATGGAAAGAGATGCTATTGCATATACTCAGCATTTTGTTAAGGATTCACCCATTAATCTGAAACCAGATACAGAGGCACATCTTCTCATTGAAGTAGATGGAAATGAGCAGGATAAGCTCTTCAATGACTGCGAAAAAATAAATGAGATTTTAGAGGAGTTCGGTGCCGATGAAATTCTGTTTGCAGAAACTGAAAAGGAGCAAGCGGCACTGTGGAAATTGCGGAGAAGAGTAGGAGAGGCAGTTAAATCACATTCTATTTATAAGGAAGAAGATACAGTGGTTCCAAGGGCGTCTTTGGCTACTTTACTAAGAGGTGTTAAAGAAATTGGAGGTAGGTACGGATTTAAGAGTGTTTGTTATGGCCATGCTGGAGATGGAAATCTGCATGTAAATATCCTAAAGGGAGACCTTTCAGAAGAAGCTTGGAATGTGTCTTTAAAAGAAGGAATTAGAGAGATTTTTCAGCTTTGTGTTAAGCTTGGAGGCACTTTAAGTGGCGAACATGGGGTAGGATGGGTTCAAAAAGAGTATTTAGATATTGTTTTTAGTCCTGCGGCAATTGAGATACAAAAGGCTGTTAAAGCGGCATTTGATCCAAATGGAATCCTAAATCCAGGCAAGATTTTCCCCGATTTAAAAAATTAAATCAACAATACTTTCAGTAAGAGTGCTTGGGTTATTACTAAGGCTTTATATTTGCCCGTTCATAAAAAAACCTTATCAAATCGGGTAAATAATGCAGAATAAGGGAGTTATAAGGCTCTTCGCCATAGTGTTTGCTTTGGCTTGCTTGTATCAGTTGTCCTTCACATGGGTAACTCGCGGAGTAGAGAGTGACGCTAGAGAATACGCGCAGGGAGACAGTGAGAAAGAGAAATCTTATCTCGATAGTATCGCCAATCTGGAGGTGTACAACCTTCTATTTGACCAGTTTACGTATTCAGAAGTAAAAGAGAAGGAAATCAATCTCGGACTTGATTTACGTGGTGGAATGAATGTCATTTTGGAAGTATCCGTCAAGGATATTTTGAAATCACTTTCAAATAACACCCGTGATCCCAACTTTTCTCTGGCACTCAAAAACACGGACGAAGTTCAACGCGACAGCCAAGACGATTATCTAACCACTTTTTTCGAAGAATTCACCAAAGTGAATACAGAAGGAAAATCGCTTAGTGATCCTTCGCTTTTCGGAAATAAGAATATGAGCGAGATCGTTGGATTCAATGCCAGCGATGAGATCATTCAAGAAGAATTGCGTCAACAGATAGATGCGGCTGTGGGGAATGTCTATACCGTACTTCGTGCGAGAATTGACCAATTTGGTGTGGTTCAACCGAATATTCAAAGGCTGGAGAATTCTGGCAGAATATTAATAGAGCTTCCAGGCGTTAAAGATCCAGATCGTGTTAAAAAGCTTCTGCAAAGTACCGCTGAGCTTGAATTCTGGGGATTGTATGAAGGAGCTGAAGTATTGGGTTTCTTGAATTTGGCAAACGAGAAATTGAAATCTATCGTTCCAAATCCACGTGAAGGCCAAGTGAATACGAATGCTTCTGATGAAGAGATTGAGAAGTCAGACATTCTTGCAATTGAAGCCATTTCAGACTCAACAACTCCAGATTCTACAAACTCTTCGTTGGCAGATAGTGAAGTAGTAGAAGATAGTTTGGGACGGAATGATTTCAACCCGTTTTTTGAAGTTTTTGTTCCCAATTACAATTTTGAAGCAAATAATACCAATCCAGGTCCGATAGTAGGATATACGTTAATAAAGGATACAGGAAAGGTAAATATGTATTTGAGAATGCCTCAAGTACGTGCACTCCTAGGAGCCGAGATGAGATATGCTCGATTTGTTTGGACAGCCAAGGCAGATGAGAACAAACTGCTATACTTACTAGCACTAAAAGGAAATAGAGATAATGTACCCGAGTTAGATGGTGACGTTGTAGTTGATGCAAGTCAGGATTTTGATGAAGGCGCTAGACCAATTGTTCGCATGCAAATGAATGCGATTGGTGCTCAAAAATGGCAATTGCTAACAAGAGAAGCTTCTCAACAGGAGCCTAAGAGAAGTGTTGCGGTTGTTCTTGACAATTACGCTTACAGTTTTCCAGTTGTTCAGAATGAGATTCCAGGAGGTAACACACAGATTTCAGGAAACTTTACAATCGATGAAGCTCAAGATTTAGCAAACATTTTAAAAGCGGGTAAACTTCCAGCACCTGCTCGCATAATTCAAGCTGATATTGTTGGTCCATCTTTAGGTGAAGAGGCAATTAGTGCAGGTCTATGGTCTTTCGTCGTGGCCATGCTCGTTGTTTTAGCTTATATGATATTCTATTACAATCAGGCGGGATTGGTAAGTAATGTTGCCCTTTTAGTCAATATGTTCTTCATTTTTGGAGTGTTGGCATCTCTTCAAGCAGTACTTACATTGCCAGGTATTGCTGGTATAGTGCTTACAATAGGTATGGCAGTTGATGCCAATGTATTGATCTATGAACGTATTCGAGAAGAATTATACAATGGTAAAGGTCTAAGACTTGCCGTAAGCGATGGATTTGGAAATGCATTGAGCTCCATCATAGATGCAAACGTAACTACCCTATTAACAGGTATAATCCTCTATGTTTTCGGTACAGGACCAATCAGAGGGTTTGCTACTACTCTTATAATAGGTATTCTAACGTCCTTATTCTGTGCAATCTTTATTACTCGTTTAATTATTGAGTGGAGATTGGATAGGAAAAAGACCATGAAGTTTTCTAATAAAATGACAAACAATCTTTTCAAGAATGTGAATATCAATTTCTTGGGAATGCGCAAAAAGGCGTACATCTTCTCTGCCATATTTATTACCGTTGGAATAGGTTCTCTTGTAACAAGAGGTCTTAATATGGGTGTAGACTTTGTAGGTGGAAGGACCTATCAAGTTCGCTTTGATAAGCCAGTGAATACGCAAGAAATTCAGTCAACTCTTGCCGATTTGTTTATCGGTGAAGACGGAAATAAGATTGTTCCTGAAGTGAAAACAATTGGAGGAAATGATCAAGTAGTCATTACCACTAAATACAAAGTTTCAGAGGCCGGATATGAAGTTGAACAGGAAATTCAAGATATTGTATATCAAGGATGTTCTAATTTCTATGCAGAATCAGTGTCGAAAGAGCAATTTTTAAATGATGATTATGCAAATGGCTTAATGTCAGAGAGACAAGTAGGTCCTACGATAGCAGATGATATCAAAAAGTCAGCTTTGTTGGCAGTTGTCTTTTCACTCATTGTCATATTTCTTTATATTCTTATCCGATTCAGTCGTTGGCAGTTTAGTTTAGGTGCCGTTGCTGCTACAACACATGATGTTCTGATAGTATTGAGTATCTTCTCATTGGGGTATGGCTTCCTGCCCTTTAGCTTAGAAATAGATCAAGCATTTATTGCTGCTATTCTGACGGTAATTGGATATTCGCTGAACGACACCGTGGTTGTGTTTGACCGCATACGTGAGTATTTCAGAACGCACAATAAGAGAAAGGATATTGTTACTTTGGTTAATGAAGCTTTAAATCAAACGCTGAGTCGCACTTTAAATACATCCTTAACAACGCTTGTTGTTATGTTGGTTATATTTATTTGGGGTGGAGATAATATTCGTGGATTTATGTTTGCGATGTTGATTGGAATCCTTGTGGGTACCTATTCATCTCTCTTCATTGCTTCGCCAATAATGGTAGACACATTAAAGAAAATCAAAGATGATTCTAAGGAATAATCAGAGAATCTAGTTTAAAAAGGCTCGACATATGTCGGGCCTTTTTTATTTGCACACATTTGGTTTATGTACTATCTGCTTTTTAATTTATACCGATGCGGGTAGTTCAATTGCATTTTAATTCAAGGAAGATAATACGAATGTGCTGCTATTCTAGATAAGAAAGAAGATAGTAGGTTATACCGCAACTGGGTAGCTTGGGTCTGACTACCAAACGAGTCAAGTCTATCAGACTTAATGTATGAAAGCTCTATTCTAGCTGTACAATGGGCTTTGAAATCAATTGTGATAGGAATATTATGCCCTGAAAATTGATAAGACTTCTGATCCTCCTTGATCAATCGGTTTTAGAATCATTTCTATTTTATTGGCATTGCAATACTCCTTATAAATGAGGAGTCTGAGACCCATTTTTTGTTCACCAGTGGTGCCACGCTGACTGATAATCATTTGGTTGCTGTTGACATTGTCTATAGCGGTAGATGAAATTCCTATTCCTGTATTACGAATAAGCACCTTTGGAAGACCATTATTATCCACAAAACAATCGATGAAGGTTGCTAAATTCTCCATGGAAAATTTTATGGCATTGTGCAATAGATTCTGAAGTATTATTCCAAGATGGTGAGGGTTCCTTAAAATATGAATAGGAGTAATGTCTGTAGAGAAAATCAATCTTATATTCTTGTTGCTCGCCGTTTTCTGCATTGAGGAAACTCCTTCTCGAAGAATCTTTTTTAAATCAATATTTTCTGCCTTAGGGTTGATGCCTTGTAATTGATTCCTAGACCATTTAAGCAATGGATCTGTATTGCGGTACATGGAGTCAATACTGTTGGTTAAGTTGGGCAGTATTTCCCAGAATTCATCTTTGTTGATATGTCCTTGAATCAAAAGTTGGAATAGTTTTTCAAAGCGAGACTTGGGCGATGTAAATCGGGAGAGGTTACAGTAAATAATGAATTTTTTCAAGATTGCCGTTTTCTTATTTTCAGGCAATAGTTTCCTGTTCTTTATTTCGAGATTCAATCTCACTGTGCTGATTTTTAATGATTTGGTACTGCACACGCAAACGTTTATTCAAGTGACTGCTGCTTCTCCAAATCCAGCGTAAAAGCAGAATAATCAGTATGGAACCAGCAAGACCAAGAATGAGAAATTTATTCTCAAGTGTCTCATTCTCTAATTGACTTTTAAGTAAAGTGATTTTCAATTCACGTTTCCTTTGGTCTACCAGTCTATATTGGCTTTGATTGGATGTCTGCGAATCGTATCGCGCGATGATTTTATTTACACTATCACGTTTGAGGAGATTTTTAAGACTCTCATTATAATCTACATTGAATCGATTCAGTTTTGACAGGAAATAGAAATAAGTGCTTGGCAAACGTAAATTGTTTTCTGATGAATGAATATCATTCGTAATGTATTCTGAGGCAGTTGCTATGCTATCGGATAACAGAAGTAATTTGTTTCAGGCATTCTGTTGTATATAGATATCACCTAACGGAGTATGTGTAGTTAAGAGGTTCGAAACTTATTCTTTAGACCTAGAATTTTTAAATCTTGAAAGAGCAATTCTATTCCTTTAGCTGTATCGCCTTGGTTGATATAGAGCCATCTGATATTTACTATTAAAATCCCTTTCTAGACTTCAGCTTCTAATCTGACAGACTCATCATAGGCAATTTTGAAATATTGCTTAGCCAATTTTAGGTGGCCTTCCATTTGTTCAGATAGCGCAAGGATATTCCAAGCATCTAGATATTCATTTTTAGTAAGCAGACTGTCTGTTATTCCATGCAGAAATTGCTGTATGTGGATTTTTGCTTGGATATAGTTTCCCATCCTATAATATCCAGATGCTAAACGAAAGTCAGCGAACTTTGAATAATAGAGTGGAAGCCCTTGCTTAAATACTATAAACTCTGCGATTAAAACTCCAAAACCGATCGAGTGCCTTCTTCGACCTAAAAGCACCATACACATAATCGAAATGTTTCCTTAGAGTGCGTTGTTCACTTAATAGATAAGGATCTATATAAGAATACAGCGCAACAATAGCACGATTGAAATCAGAAGAAGGCAATTCCCAGATATGGTGCAAATAACTATTTAGGAAAGGCAATAGACTGTCTTGTGCAATAGCTTGGTCAGTGCGTTCCTTGAGTTCTTTTGTTAAAACCGCTGAACCTAGGCTTGGAGCTAGAAAAAACAATGCAAAGAACATCGCTTTTAAAACACTATTCAGGCTGTTCAACGATCTATTTTTCAAACTCTTAGATTGAACGGTAATTATAAAGGTCATTTATTCTCTCTTTCACACTCTTAGATTGAACGATAATAATAAAGGGTAAATCATAAGTAATCAATATCTTATTGGGAATTGGAGAAATAAATATCGAAATGATTTTTTCGTGCAAAATTGCTGTCATATCTTTCATGCATGTTGCACCTTCTGCTCTCTTTTCATTTTCAACTACCGCTTCAGGAACCTGTTGCCGTATTTGGACTTGTTCTATTGATCTTATTGGTTGCTCCCTTGCTATTTTCAAGAATGAAAATACCTGGGATAATTGGACTTATCATCAGCGGAGTATTGGCAGGACCCTTTGGGTTTGGTCTATTGGAAAGGGATAGCGTTGTTGAACTCTTTTCTACCATTGGAATTCTATACATCATGTTCTTGGCTGGATTAGAACTCGAGCTGAATGAATTCTTAAAGAATAGGGTTCGAAGTATCATCTTTGGCTTGCTCACTTTCACCATTCCCTTTGCATTTGGATTTGCAGTTGCTTTTAAGTTATTGGGTTATCCTCCAACCCCTTCCTTTATTGTGGGACTGATGTTGGCTTCGCATACTCTTTTGGCTTATCCCATAGCCTCTAAACTTGGCATACACAAGAATCGAGTGGTCATGATTACCGTAGGAGGTACTATTCTAGCCGATTCATTGGTGCTTATTCTTCTTGCAGTAGTAAATGGATTAATCGATGGCGATATAGGAGTTTATTTCTGGATAAAGCTTTTGGCTTCCATGATGTTTTTTCTTTGGATACTCTTCTACATTTTCCCTCGGATTGGTAGATGGTTTTTCAAGAATATTGAAAGTGAAATGAACAGTCAGTTCATTTTTGTCTTGACCATGGTATTCATTGCAGCTGTATTGGCTGAGATAGCGGGCTTTGAGGCCATTATTGGTGCCTTTATGTGTGGATTAGCGCTGAACCGTTTAATACCAGCAGAGTCGCTATTAATGAATCGATTGGAGTTTGTTGGCAATTCGATTTTCATTCCCTTCTTCCTTCTGAGCGTTGGAATGATGGTAGACATACGCGTCTTCATGAGCGGAGCTTCCCTTTTAGCGCTGGCAGGTATTCTTACGGTTACCGCTATAAGCTCTAAGTGGCTAGCAGCTTATATCAGTCAAAAGAGTTTTCATTTAAACGCTACCCAGCGCAATGTGATTTTTGGATTGTCTAATGCCAGAGCAGCGGCTACCATTGCGGTTGTATTGGTTGGATTTAACGCCGGCATATTATCCGATGATTTACTCAATGCATCTATTGCGATGGTCTTGGTTACGAGCTTAGTGGGTTCGTTGGTAACCGAAAGTGCCGGTAAGAAGCTTGCCCAAATGCAGAATAAGTACAATCCGGAACCGGAGGTTCCAGATGATCGAATTCTCATTCCGGTTTCCAATCCCGCTACAATGGAATATCTTCTTGATTTCGCATTGGCTATTCGCAAACCCGGTGGTAGCTGTCCTATTATGGCATTAACCGTTATTAAAGACGGTAATAGTGCAAGAGAAGAGGTTCGACAGAGCAGAGAACTGTTGCATCAGGCTATACGTTATTTAACTTCTTTCGGAGTTCCGGCTGAGGCGGTTACAAGAATAGACATGAACGTTGCCAATGGTATTGTGCGCGCAATAAATGAAAGAACGGCCAATGAGCTGGTAATGGGTTGGAACGATAAACTCTCTACTTCAGAATTTTTCTTCGGTACTACTCTCGATCGTGTTTTGAAAAAATGCACTCGTATGGTGTATGTTTTGAAACAACAACAACCTTGGAATACTAATGAGGATATTTTTGTTACTGTACCTGCCCTTTCTCATTTCGAAACAGGATTTACTCAATGGGTAGACAAAGCCATTGCAATGACCAAGCACTTAAGTGCGCGCTTGCATTTTGTGGGAGACGAGCAGGGTCTGGCTGCGGTGCACCATCGCTTGAGTAATGAATACGATAAATTCCCGGCGCAATACTTGGCTTGCAGTTTACTCCAAATTCCGGAGGCCATTGAAAAGCAAGCAGACAGCAACGATCTGCTCTTTGTGATAAGTGCTAGAAAAGGAACCCTTTCTGGTTCAGATGATCTCGATGCCCTTCCCCGCAAACTGATTGCTCAATTCCCAAAGAACAATATTGTTACCGTTTTTCCTTTTCAGGAGGAAGAATTGGTAAGACAAAGCCAAGACTCTCCCATTACTTCTTTGCCTCATTTTAATACGCTTAGAAGGTTGAATAAGAATTGGCGCCATCCAAAGAAATAGTAAAACATTTTAAATGCTCGGACTTAAACTTCCAACCGATCCAAGATGGGTAGACATTGCCTCTAAGAACTTGGAAGAGATTCTTACTGATCATGCATTCTGCGAACAGAAAGCCGCCAGTGCCGCAATATCATTTATTGTTACCTATCCTGAGTTGAGCGATTTAGTGGTTGAAATGTCGGCCTTGGCCATTGAAGAAATGCAGCATTTCCAGCAGGTGCATCAAATTGCGCTGCGCAGAGGAATTGTGCTGGGAAGAGATAGAAAGGATATGTATGTAGCCCGCATTCGGAGCTTCTTTGCCAAGACTTCAGACAGAAAGGAAAGACTGGTGCACAGATTGCTCATTGCTGCGCTGATTGAAGCACGCAGCTGCGAACGGTTTAAACTCCTTTCTGAACGAATAGATGATGCAGAATTGGCTAGCTTCTATGCCGAATTATTTGAAAGTGAAGCAGCACATTATAGCCTCTTTCTAGGTTTTGCCCGCAAGTATGGAAAAAGAGAAGAGGTGGATTTGCTTTGGAATGAATTGCTGAGCTTTGAGGCTGGAATAATGAGTGAATTAGGAAAAGAAGAAAAAATACATGGATAATCTAAAATCTACCGCCCTCACAGAGGTGCATCGAAAATTGGGCGCTAAAATGGTTCCCTTTGCTGGCTATGAAATGCCGTTGCAGTATACAGGTCTTCTAGATGAGCATCATGCCGTGAGAAATAACTCAGGTATGTTTGATGTTTCGCATATGGGTGAATTCTTAGTGGAAGGCAATGCGGCATTGGACTTCCTTCAAAAAGTGACCTCCAATGATGTTTCTAAGTTAAGTCCTGGCAAGATTCAATACAGTTGTTTCCCCAATGCCGATGAAGGGATTGTGGACGATCTTCTTATCTATTGCTTGGATGTGAATAGCTATATGTTGGTGGTGAATGCTTCCAATATAGACAAAGACTGGAATTGGCTCCAAGGCTATGTATCGGAATTCGATGTTCATATGGAGAACAATAGTGATTCAATTAGTCTTTTGGCTGTTCAAGGGCCGAAGGTTGCCAAGCTATTGCAATCGCTTACGGAGGTTGCGCTTGGAGATATGACCTATTATACCTTCCAAAAGGCTCCCTTTGCGGGCGTAAAGGATGTTATTATTTCAGCGACAGGATATACAGGAGCAGGTGGATTCGAACTCTATCTTCCAAATGAGTCTGCAGAGATTGTTTGGAATGCCATTTATGCCTTAGATATTCCCCCGGCTGGATTGGCTGCCAGAGATACCCTCCGTTTAGAAAAGGGATTCTGCCTCTACGGCAACGACATCAACGATACTACCAATCCGCTTGAAGCGGGGCTTGGATGGATTACCAAATTCACTAAAGAATTTGTACAGTCTGAATCGCTACTTATACAAAAGGAAGAAGGATTGAAGCGTAGATTGGTGGGATTTGGAATGATCGATCGCGGAATACCTAGACAGCATTATGCAATTTTAGATAAAGACGATCGCGTTATAGGAGAGGTTACCTCAGGAACTCAATCTCCTACTTTGGGTAGAGCTATTGGGATGGGCTATGTAGAATTAGACCACAGAAAGGCAGGAACCGAGATATTTATTCAGGTAAGAGGAAAGAGTCTGAAAGCAGTAGTCGAGAAAATCCCATTTGTGCAATAGGGATTTTCACAATTTTATACATCAAAAAAGGAGCTCTGGCTCCTTTTTATATTAACAGCTGAGCCAAAATGGCAAGGAGATATAAACCAATGGCTGCAGCAACCATTCCACCAACAAAAACAAAAAAGGACTTCAGAGAAAGAACGGCCTTCACCGCAAATCCGGCATCGCCTGAACCGTGAAAGAGTTTTAAGTTTCTGCTCAATCGGGTTAGATATAGGCTAGAGGTAAAGTAAATCACGGCAATAAGTAGATAGAATACGGCAATGCTTGTTGGTGCAATAGAAGACAAAGCCGTCTGACTAAGGGCCTCACTCATCTCATCGCCATTGAAGAAGAGGGCAATGCCAGAGAGTAATAATAGAATACTCAAGACCCTAGAAGTACCCGCTAAGAAGCCCGTCCACTTATAAATTGAACCAATTGCGTTTTTGAGTTCTTGATCCATCCAATCAATTCCAGCTGCTTCGGTATTTCCTTGCTCGTTTTCCATTCTATGGCTTCTATTCTTTGTGAATATTCAGTCGCAAAGATAATGGCAGGCTAGGGCATACTGCCTTACTTTTGTCTCTGATAAATCTTAATCTGCGTACTGATGAATTTTGATCTAATAATTTTAGGAAGTGGTCCTGGTGGTTATGTTGCTGCTATTCGTGCTTCACAGTTGGGACTTAAAACGGCGATAATAGAAAAAGAAAGTTTGGGTGGCATATGCCTCAATTGGGGTTGTATTCCAACCAAGGCTTTGCTGAAGAGCGCCAATGTGTTTGAATACATTCAACATGCTGCTGAGTACGGTATTACGGTTGAAAAAGCAGATAAAGATTTTGGTGCGGTAGTAAAGCGTTCTAGAGACGTGGCCAACGGCATGAGCAATGGCGTTCAATTCTTAATGAAGAAGAACAAGATTGAAGTGATTATGGGCGAAGGAACCCTTCTTGCCGGTAAGAAAATAAAGGTGAAGGCAGCCGATGGTAAGCTAACCGAGTATTCTGCTAAGAATATTATCGTTGCTACAGGTGGAAGGTCGCGCTCGCTCCCCAACCTTCCTCAAGACGGAAAGAAAATCATAGGATACAGACAAGCCATGTGGCTTCAAGAGCAACCCAAGAAGATGGTTATTGTTGGATCCGGCGCCATAGGTGTTGAATTCGCTTACTTCTATAATGCAATGGGTACCGATGTTACTGTTGTGGAGTTTATGCCGGTTGTAGTGCCGGTGGAGGATGAAGATATCAGCAAGCAGTTGGAGAGATCTCTCAAGAAGAAGGGCATTAAAATAATGACTTCCAGTGAGGTTACCAAAGTAGACACCGCAGGAAAAGGATGCTCTGTGCATGTGAAGACCAAGAAAGGCGACCAAATAATTGAGTGCGATATTGTTCTTTCTGCTGTAGGTGTGCAGGCCAATATTGAAAACATTGGGTTGGAGCAAGTAGGTATTAAAACCGAGAAGGGTAAAATTAACGTGGACTCTTTCTATAAGACTTCGGTAGATGGCTATTATGCCATTGGCGATTGTGTTCCGGGTCAGGCTTTGGCACACGTTGCCAGCGCAGAAGGCATTATTTGTGTTGAAAAGATTGCTGGGCACCATCCAGAACCTTTAAACTACAACAACATACCGGGCTGTACGTATTGCTCTCCAGAGATTGCTTCTGTAGGCATGACTGAGAAGGCGGCGAAAGAGGCCGGATACGATATTAAGGTAGGTAAATTTCCTTTCTCTGCTTCTGGTAAGGCCAGCGCTGCGGGCCATAAGGATGGATTTGTAAAGGTGATCTTCGATGCCAAGTACGGTGAGTTCTTAGGTTGTCATATGATTGGTGCCAATGTTACCGAAATGATTGCGGAAGCGGTTGTTGCGCGCAAATTGGAAACCACGGGTATGGAATTGGTTAAAGCGGTGCATCCGCATCCTACTATGAGTGAAGCCATTATGGAAGCTTCGGCCGAAGCCTACGGTGAAGTAATTCACCTATAATACGAATGGACAAAGATCTTATTACCTTCTTTGAGGTTCAGCTTCCTTTTGCTCTAGATAGAGTGGACGCTGAATTGAAAGCCTCATGGGGTACTCTGACCGTAAAGGAAATGATAGATCATTTGTCGATAGCCTATGCCATTAGTTTAAAAGACGAAAAGCGTGAGATTCTTGTTCCAGCCCATAAGCTGGAACGGGTTCAGGCTTTCTTAGAATCTGATTTGCCCCTACCGAAAGGCTTTGATAAACCAAAGGAATACAATGCGATTCTCTTAGAGTCGATGGACCTTGCGCAGGCAAAGGATTATTTCCTTTTAAAATCGAGAGAGATGATGGACTTCTTTCTTGTTCATCCTGAGTATTCTTCTATTCATCCGAACTTTGGGGTATTGGACCCTAGACAATGGCTATTGATGCATAGAAAACACATACGCCATCACTTCTTGCAGTTCTCGGTAAAAGTATAATTTGCAGCTATAT